>OGCQ01000354.1_pt1 | contig 79428 bp, 68 predicted proteins | sample 1570161 | NCBI WGS metagenome assembly OGCQ01 (sample SAMEA4384402, study PRJEB24528) | human gut metagenome | reverse complement strand
GAAATTTGCAAGCAGATGGCGTGCAAAGTCGCCAGACGCTCTTTGTGCGGTATTGTCTTATGCCTTTACCTTTACGCCCAGCTTGTTGCTTTCCTTGTACGGACGAACCAGCAGGTAGATCATTGCAACGATCAGTGCGAATGCAGCGATCAGGCTGATGATGTTTACAACACCGTTGCCGGCAGTCATCAGCTGACCGGTGAACAGGTTGCCCAGCTGGTTGACGATCAGGGCAATGACATATGCAAAGCCGCATTCGTAACCAATTGCGAACCAGAACCACTTGGTGTTGTTCATCTCACGCTTGATCGCACCCATTGCAGCGAAGCACGGTGCACACAGCAGGTTGAAGATCAGGAAGGACATACCTGCTACGCCGGTGAATGCAGCTGCCAGATTGCTGTACACGCCGTCGCCGCCGCCGTACAGGATACCCATAGTTGCAACGATGTTTTCCTTTGCGACCAGACCGGTTACAGCGGCAACCGTTGCCTGCCAGTCACCCCAGCCCAGCGGAGCGAAGATCCAGCAGATGCCCTTACCGATGTAAGCCAGAATGCTGTGGCTCATCTGGTCTTCACTCAGCATCTGGAATGCACCGTCAACCCAGCCGAAGTAAGAAGTGAACCAGACGAAGATGGTGGACAGTGTGATGATGGTACCAGCCTTCTTAATGAAGGACCAGCCGCGTTCCCACATGGAGCGGAGCACGTTGCCGACAGTCGGCATGTGGTATGCCGGCAGTTCCATAACGAACGGTGCCGGATCGCCGGCGAACATCTTTGTCTTTTTCAGAATGATACCGGAAACAACGATCGCTGCCATACCCAGGAAGTAAGCACCGGTTGCGATCCATGCAGAACCGCCGAAGATTGCACCGGCGATCATTGCGATAAACGGCTGTTTTGCACCGCAGGGGATAAAGGTGGTTGTCATAACAGTCATACGGCGGTCACGTTCGTTTTCAATGGTTCTCGAAGCCATGATACCCGGAATGCCGCAGCCTGTGCCGACCAGAATCGGGATAAAGGACTTACCGGACAGACCAAACTTCCGGAAGATACGGTCCATAACGAATGCGATACGAGCCATGTAACCGCAGGCTTCCAGAATTGCCAGCAGAATGAACAGTACCAGCATCTGCGGTACGAAGCCCAGAACTGCACCAACACCGGCAACGATACCGTCCAGAATCAGACCCTTCAGCCAGTCCACGCAGTTGACAGCGTCCAGTCCCTTTTCGATCAGTACCGGAATACCCGGAACCCATACGCCATAATCTGCCGGATCCGGTTCACCCTTTGCGAATTCGTCTGCCGCAGTGGTCAGGTCGTCCATGGAAGCGGTTTCGGTGGTAACTTCCAGTGTTTCTTCATCTTCTACATCATAGGAGAAGTCTGCGTTGTAATCCTTTTCATAGTTCAGGATCATGTCCTTTGCAGCTTCGCCGTCAAAGGTGTCTGCTTCTGCGTCAATGTAGCTTTCCAGTTCTTCTGTATCAACGCCCTGTTCGCCCAGATAAGCCACATAGCCGTCAATGATCGCATTGGTGTCGCCGTATTCATCAGCGGCATCGTTGTAGGAGCTGGTGCCGATGCCCAGCAGGTGCCAGCCGTCGCCGAACAGTCCGTCGTTTGCCCAGTCTGTTGCAGCGGAACCTACGGTAACCATGGAAATATAGTACACCAGGAACATGATGACTGCGAAGATCGGCAGACCCAGCCAACGGTTGGTGACGATCTTATCGATCTTGTCAGAAGTGGTCATGCCGGTTCTCTTTTTCTTCAGGCAGTCCTTGATGATCGAAGCAATGTACAGATACCGTTCGTTGGTGATGATGCTTTCTGCATCGTCGTCCATTTCCTTTTCTGCGGCTTCGATGTCTTGTTCAATGTGCTTTTTGGTAGCTTCCGGAATGTTCAGCTGTTCCAGAACCTTGTCGTCCCGTTCGAAGATCTTGATCGCATACCATCTCTGCTGTGCTTCCGGACGGTCATGCAGACAAGCTTCTTCAATATGTGCGATGGCATGCTCCACGCAGCCGCAGAACTTGTGCTGGGGAACCATGGGGATCTTGCTTTCCGCAGCCTGCATGGCTTCCTTTGCAGCTTCGTCAATGCCGGTGCCCTTCAGTGCGGAAATTTCCACGACCTTGCAGCCCAGTTCCTTTGCCAGCTGGTCAATGCGGATCTGGTCGCCGTTCTTCCGAACGATGTCCATCATGTTGATCGCGACAACTACCGGAATGCCCAGTTCTACCAGCTGTGTGGTCAGATACAGGTTACGTTCCAGATTGGTGCCGTCGATGATGTTCAGGATTGCATCCGGACGCTCCTGAATCAGATAATTTCGGGCAACGACTTCTTCCAGTGTGTACGGGGAAAGAGAATAGATACCCGGCAAGTCTGTGATGACAACATCTTTGTGCCCTTTCAGCTTACCCTCTTTCTTTTCCACGGTAACACCCGGCCAGTTACCGACGAACTGGTTCGAACCTGTTAATGCATTGAACAGTGTGGTCTTACCAGCGTTCGGGTTACCGGCTAATGCGATTTTAATACCCATTTCACTCCATCCTTTCGTGTTAGTGTTTACTAATTAGCAATTACTAACTTGTGACTAAAAAAATAATTTCGCCGTAAAATGAAGATGTGAATCCGCCGATGCAGGACAGATTCACGGATTTTCTTCTACAGCATGCACAACGATCTGTGCGGTGCTTATTCTACTTCGATCAGTTCAGCGTCTGCTTTCCGCAGAGAGAGTTCATAGCCTCTTACAGTGATCTCTATCGGATCACCCAGAGGTGCCACCTTGCGGATATAGACCTCGACACCCTTGGTGATGCCCATATCCATGATTCTGCGTTTTACTGCACCTTCGCCGGTGAGCTTCTTGACACGGACGGTCTGTCCGATCTTGGCATCTTTTAATGTAGCCATACTCCAGTTCCTCCTCTTTATATCATAATTTTTCCTGCCATTTCTTTCGTAATGGCAATACGGGTTCCTTTTACATTCACGATAAGATTTCCGTTTCCGGAATTTACTACCGTGAGCGTTCCGCCGACAACAAAGCCGAGGTCTTCCAAGTGCTTTTTGGTTTCAGCACTTCCGCCTACTTTTTTGATGATTACTTCGTCACCGGGATTCGCAAACATCAGCGGCATCATAGCATGCTCTCCTCCTTATATCAGAACCGTTCCTCTGTTTCTCAGAGCCGGCTCTGGAATTAGAAAAAGCTAACCATTTGAGAAATGATAAAGGTTAGAATCTTCTAACCCTCTTGTAAGTATACAACTTCTCATGGCATTTGTCAAGGGCAAAATGGAGATTTTCAAATTTTGTGAGATTGCACAAATAAAAAATCTGAAAGAGAAAATGCATTGGGCGGTTTTTAGGGCAACACCGCACAAAGAGCGTCTGGCGACTTTGCACGCCATCTGCTTGCAAATTTCCCGCCATATTTCACAAAAATGCTCGTGAATACATCAAGTATTCACTCCGCTTTTTGTTTCATCTGACGAAAAATTTGACGACGCATCTGTCGCACAATCTTTGTGCGGTATTGCCTTAGCTGATCGCCTGCAAAGCTGTCAGACTGATTTTATGCATACTTTTAATTTTTTTCAAACTTTTTTAGTTCTATCCATTTTGAAAAACTGGAGTTGTATAATCAAAGCATAAAGGCAATACCGCACAAAGCTTTACACAGCGTTTTCCAAAGGAATGCATGGCATCGGAAAATTTCGAAAAGCGTGTTGGATTTTGTCGAATCTTGTCGAATGTAAGAAATTTAGATGTTGACAAGTCGAACGAAATGTTGTATAATAAAGAACAACAGTAAAATACAGGATTGCAGGGAGGTGACAGACAAATGGATATGTCACGAATTTTGATTGCCAAAACGGGAAAGACTGCATCGGAGTGGCTCCCGCTGGCGGTGCATCTGGAAGATACGGCCGGGATCATGCAATGTATGATTCGGGATATGATTCCGCCGTCTTTTCCGGAATCCTGTGCCCTCTCTCCGGAGGCGTTTGAAAAAACAGCAGTTTTTTTGGCATATGTGCACGACATTGGAAAGGCAATGCTTGTGTTCCAATATAAGATCAGCAGAAATCTTCCGGAGATGCGGAGCCGTCTGGAGCATTTTCAGCTGCAATTTCCTGAAAGCTATGAAAAGGATAAAATCAACGTGATCCCCCATGCACAGGCAGGGGAAGAAATTCTGGTCACGCTGGGGTGCCCTGAAAGTGTCGCCGCTGTTGCAGGAGCACATCATGGCATGCCGTCAGAGCACATACAGAAGAATCTGATGCAGCCGCGAAGAAATATCAAATTCTACGAGAATTACTATGGCTATGCAGAGGGAAATGTATCTCTGCTTACCGAAACCTGGAATCACATTTTACAAAGGGCGTTGCAAATTGCCCGGATCGATTCGGTACAGGAGCTTCCGGTACTGACGAAACCGGCACAGATGCTGTTGTCCGGTCTGCTGATCATGGCGGACTGGATCGCGAGCAACACAGATTATTTCCCGCTGATTCCCACGGACGAGGACATTCCTGAAAATCCGGAAAGAATCGCTGATGCATGGGAAACGATCCAATTCCCCGAAATGTGGAAGTCTGCACGATTGGACTATTCCGATGCGGCGTTTCGCAAAAACTTTTCGTTTGCACCGCGTCTGGTGCAGACAGAGTTTCTGAACGTGATAAAGAACATAGAGTCACCGGGAATCTGTATTCTTGAGGCTCCCATGGGGTGCGGAAAGACGGAGGCTGCCCTTGCCGGAACAGAAATCCTCGCTGCGAAATGCCGGAAAAACGGTATGTTTTTCGGGCTGCCGACACAGGCAACTGCGAACGGCATTTTTCCCCGCATGATGCAGTGGGGCGAAAAGCAGTCCCAGAATTTCTACCATTCCATTCAGCTGAAACATGGCAGTTCCGCTTTGAATACCTGTTTTCAGAAAATTCAGAGAGGGATACCGGAACAGGAAACGGACAGCGGACTGATCGTGCACAGCTGGTTCTGCGATAACAAGAAAGCCTGTCTTGCCGACTTTGTCGTTGCAACGGTGGATCAGATGCTGATGATGGCATTGAAGCGAAAGCATGTGATGCTTTTGCACGTGGGCTTGTCTGAAAAAGTAGTCGTGATCGATGAAGTGCATGCATATGATGCGTACATGAACGAATATCTGGAAATGGCTCTCCAATGGCTGGGGTACTATAAAACGCCTGTGATCCTGCTGTCCGCGACGCTTCCGGCAAGCCGGAGAATGTCGCTGGTTCGTGCATACCTCGGAATCAGAGAATCCGAAAAGGCCTTTGAAAACGAAATGGGGTATCCGCTTCTGACGTGGACGGACGGAACTGAGATCCGGCAAAAAAGATTGACGTATCAGGGAGCACATACGCATGTTCAGATGCACCCATGTACAGAAGATGCTGTTCTGGCAGTGGTTCAGAATGTTGTAGAGCATGGCGGCTGCGTTGGCGTGATCGTGAATACAGTGAAACGTGCACAGACTTTTGCGGAAGAAATACGAAATCAGACCCATGCAAAAGTGCTTTTGTATCATGCACAGTTTATATTCCCCGACAGAACATTAAAAGAGCAGGCTCTTTTGAAAACTGTTGGGAAAGACAGCAGTGCAGAGGTTCGTCGCGGAACCGTTGTGGTCGGGACACAGGTCTTGGAGCAGTCGCTGGACATTGACTTCGATTTGCTGATCACGGACATTTGCCCTATGGACTTGCTTTTGCAGAGAATCGGCAGACTGCACCGGCATGCCTTTCGGGAACAAAGACCGGAAGTTGTGAAAACTCCGGTCTGCTATGTCATCATGGACGAACTGCATGGGGAAAATACCGCGTCTAAAAAGATATACGGCGATTTCCTGCTGCATCGAACAGAGGAAAACCTGCCTGAAAGCATTGTGCTTCCGGACGATATATCGCCCCTTGTGCAGGCAGTCTATACGTTTTCCGAGGACGATGCGATGTATCAGACATATCATAATCAACAGGAAATCCAAAAACGGCGTGCACGCTGTTTCCGGATCGGAAAACCTACGGGAAAAGATATACACCGGCTGTTGTCCCGCGATATAGAAGATAAAAATGAATGTGAAGTGGAGGCAGCTGTTCGGGACGGGATTTCTTCCATAGAAGTGCTGCTGATGCGGCGTATGAAAGACGGCAGCATTTGCTTCTTGCCCAATCAGCATGGCGGCAGGAAAACAGAGGCGTTTCCGGACGAGGCAGAGTGTCGAGAAATTGCAGAGCAGAAGCTGCGGCTGCCGACAGTGTTCAGCCAGAAGTGGAGCATCGACCGGACGATTCACGAACTGGAAAAGCAGTGTCTTCCCTATGTGGAAAATTGGCAGAATTCTCATTGGCTCAAGGGTCAGCTTGTTTTGTTTCTCGATGAGGAAATGAACGGGGAACTGATGGGATTCCAATTGCACTACAGTTTTGAAAATGGTCTGGAGTATTGGAAAGCTGCCGAATAGGGGCAATACCGCACAAAGAGCGTCTGGCGACTTTGCACGCCATCTGCTTGCAAATTTCCCGTCATATTTCACAAAAATGCTCGTGAATACATCCAGTATTCACTCCGCTTTTTGTTTCATCTGACGAAAAATTTGACGACGCATCTGTCGCACAATCTTTGTGCGGTATTGCCTAAAAGCTTTAAGGAGGAGTGTTCATGAAAGAAATCGAATTCAATTTACTGGACGAACCGTGGATACGCGTGAGAGATGATTCCTGTCAGGTGCATGAAGTGTCATTGACAGACGCACTTCTTCACGCACATCAATATACCTCGCTAAGCGGTGAATTGCCAACGCAGGATATTGTCATTCTTCGTCTGATGCTTGCAGTGCTGCATACGGTTTTTTCCAGAGTCGATGCGGACGGCAATGCGGCAGAACTGGAAGACGAAGAAGAAGCAGTTGAGAGGTGGACAGATCTTTGGGAACTTGGTCAGCTTCCGGAGGAACCGATTCGCGAATATCTGGAAAAATGGCATGAACGGTTCTGGCTGTTTCATCCGGAAAGACCTTTTGGACAGGTGGCAGGGCTGGCATGCGGCACGCAGTATGGTGCTTCCAAATTGAATGGTGAAATTTCGGAGAGCGGTAATAAGGTCCGATTGTTTTCCTCTTATTTTGGCGAAGAAAAGACAGCACTATCCTATGCACAGGCGGCAAGATGGCTGCTGTATCTGAATGCATTTGATGATACATCAGCAAAGCCGACAAAAGAGGGAAAAGAAAAATCCGGCGGAAAGCTTCCGTCACCTGGAGCAGGCTGGCTTGGCAAGCTCGGAATTGTTTTTACCCGCGGTAAAAATTTGTGGCTCTTTTGCAAATGTTGGGGTAGGCGAAAACAACGCAGTTGCGAGATAAATCAGATGCGTACAGCATTATGATAAATTTCAGAAAACTGCAAATATCGCAAAACAATCCATCTGTTTTGCAGTGGATACATTCCGATGTATCTGCTGCAAAGCGGATGGATTTTGCATTCTGAAAATTGTGGACACAGTGTCCACAATTTCTAAAATGTAAATTCAATACAAAAAATGCCATCTGAAAAAGATGAAACGGATAGTTTCAATTTTCAGATGGCTTTTTTATTCGCTGAGGGAAAAACGATGATTGAAAGTACAAACAGGAGGGCAAACAAATGAGAACACTGAAAAATCGGGAAGCAATCGTAGCAAAGCTGGCTGAGATGCTCAAAAAATTTGATCTGGAACTGAACCGCTATAATACCGATGTGTATCTGTACTACGATAAAGAAAAACAGACCGCTGAATTGGACACCTTTATCAATGTAGGCGGCAACTCGTGGCTCAATGATGACCACTACACCATCTATACAGACCGCGAACATTACGAAACTGATTTTGACATTTTTGACAATTTGGGCGATCTGGCTGATGCGGTAGGAATTCAAAAAGAAAAGCTGATCCAAAAAACTGCTAAATATTTTGATGCTGATGTGGAGGATGTGGAGTACCACGAAGTTACAGTATTTATCAAATCAGATGAAAACTTGATGAAAAAGCTGCATGAAGCATATGCGGATTGCTTAGATGAACTGGAAAATAACTATGATGAACGGGCAGATTACATCATCAGCGAATGGGAGTCCAATGAGGGGGAAGATTATTGTGAATGACATCAATCGTTATGCACTCGAAAACAATCATTTTTTTGAAACCAAAAAGAAAACCGTTCTTGCCGGTGAAAGCCGTATCTTTAACAATTGGAGAGAACATTCCACAATTACAAGGGAGGATTTTCTCGAAGCCCTTGAATGGGTGTGCTCTGACCCGCTTAAAGAAGATGGGAGAATGACAAGAGAAATCGGACTTACCCCCACCGGAATTATCAAACTGCACAGATGCTATGGGGTAGATGGATTTTGTGCATTTTATTGTGACTGGAAATTTCAGAACGGAAAAGCTTACGGGAAACTCTGGAACGGAGAGTTTTTTGAAAGACCTTGTAAAAACGAAAAAGAAAGACTGTACTCTTTAAATGGAAAGACCGTAAGAGAACATCATAAAATTTGTTTGTCTTGTCGAGATAGAGTGTAAGAGCAACGACAAGTAAAATTGGCTAAACAAAAATGTATGTTTCACTGCCGCCCGCTGGAGCGTATCCAGCCCACTACCCTTCGGGGAAAAACAATTAAAAAGGAGAACCTACTATGAGCAACTGTAGAGTAATCGCACTGACAAACCAGAAAGGCGGCGTTGGAAAGACCACGACCGCTCTGAACCTTGGCATCGGACTTGCCAACACCGGCAAACGTGTCTTGCTGATCGACAGCGACCCTCAAGGCAGTCTGACGGCTGCACTGGGCTGGAAGAACTCCGATGGTCTGGAAGTAACCCTTTCCAGCATCTATGGAATGCTGCTGGATGACAAGCTGCCGAAAACTCCATCGTATGGGATTCTGCACAGCCAGGAAGGCGTGGATCTGCTGCCTTGCGACATTATGCTGTCCGGTACAGAAATGGCTCTTATGAGCAGTATGTGCCGGGAATCTCATCTGAAGCGGTACATCGAATTTGTGAAGAATGGTTATGATTACATTCTGATCGACTGTCTGCCTACGCTGGGAATTCTGGTGCAGAATGCCCTGACCGCAGCGACAGAGGTGCTGATTCCTACTCAGGCACAGTTTTTGTCTACCAAAGGTCTGACACAGCTGCTGCACACCATTTCTCAGGTACGTCGGGGACTGAATCCGGCTCTGACACTGGACGGCATCCTGTTCACCATGGTAGAGAGCCGTGTGGTAACCAGCAAAGCACTGATCGAGATGCTTCGGGAGCAGTACAGCGATTTTGGCGTGTTGCATACGGAAATCCCCAAGGCAGTCCGTTTTCAGGATGCATCTCTGAATGGCGTGTCAATTTTCAAAGAGGACAAGAACGGCAAGGGCAGCCAGGCATTTGAAACACTGGTACAGGAAATCGTGAATATGGGGGAAAAGAAAGTATGAATACTATTTTCCGAAATTCACAGCATTTCGACCGATGCCGGAAGATATTGAAGCAAATGCGTTCATCAGACTGCTATCACACTGCGATTGCATATCTGTTCACACTGGACGATGTGTGTTATCAGCATTTTGGCGACCTGTTTGATCTGGAATCTGATGCGATTCTCGGAGAAAATGCATTGTCACTTTCGTGGCAAACTGATACTTCCAGAAAGACAACTCGGTTGGCATTTAATCTTTGGAATAGTTTTGAAAATGGCATCTACAGTTCTGTGGATGCCATTTTCAGTTGTGAATATGCACCATTTTTCTGGGAAGCAATCAAGCTTCGCTTTCCGGAATACACGAAAGGAGAATAAGAACATATGCCCGTATCGCAAGAAAGAATGCAGTCTGCATTAGGGGAAATTATGCAGAACAGCCCTATACAAGAAGCAAAATACGCCCAGATCATCACCACTCAGGAACAGCGTGACGAAGCTGCTATGCCAGAGCGGCTGATGATCTATCCCCGGCAGCTGGTAACATTTCCGAATCACCCGTTTTACATCCGGGACGATGAAGATATGAGCAAGCTGAAAGAATCCATTATGAATTCCGGAATCCGGACACCAATTGAGGTGATCCGCACCGGAGAGAAGAATGAGCGTGGCGAGGATACATTCTATATCGTCGCCGGACACCGCAGAACCCATGTTGCACGACAGATTTTTCCGGAAGATCATCGTCTGGAAGTCAGAATCCATAACATGACCATGGATGAAGCTATCGTTGCTATGACAGAAAGCAATCTGTTGACCAGAGAAAATATTCTTCCGTGCGAACGTGGCAATGCACTGCGAATGGAAATAGAGGCTAGAGAACGCATTTCTGGTCGCCCTGAAAATGGAACGGTCGCAAAAAATGTTAAGACACGGGATTTGATTGGCGAAACGTATAACATGACTGGACGCAATGTGCAGCGATACATTCGCTTGTCCTATCTAATTCCAGAATTACAAAATCTCATTGATGACAATAAGATCGGCATGGTGACCGGTGTAGAACTATCCTATCTCACCGCAAAAGAACAGCATGATGTCTGGGATGAGATGGAACTCACCGCATTTGAACATTATCCAAACAAAGCACAGGCGGTCGCTATGCGAAAGCTGTCCAAGGCAGGAACATTGGATATGGATGCCGTTGTAGACATCATGGAAGTTGATAAGCCAAATCAGATCGAACACGTTCGATATGTTCCCCGAAAAGAAGATCTTCTGGAACAGATACCGGCATATCTGAAACCAGAAGAATGGAAAGCTAAAGACTTCACCGACTTTATCGGAAAGGCAATTGCGTTTTATGCAAGTTCGCTGCAAGAACAGCATGCACAGGAAATTGCAGACCGTATGCAGGAAGCAAACCGCAACCGAAAGCCATGGGAACGTTCCATTTAAGATGAGTGATAGCGAGAAAAGGAGTAAAGATTCATGAAAGTTAGAGTAAACAACATTCCGGAAAAGAAACCGCTGCCGTTTTGGATCGTAACACGAAAATTCGCCGTTGAGGAATTTTCGGAGATCGCCGAAAAACTAAAGCACAGCTGGATTCCTTTTCCGGAGCCGCTGATGTACAGCAACATCCACAGAGAGTATCACAACATCTCTCTTGGAGCAAAGGTGCTGTACAGCTTCATGCTCAATCGAACACTGGACTGGACAAACAATCCGTTTCATGAAGGCAAGCAGTTCTGCAACGAAAACGATGAGGTCTATGTGTCTTTTCCGCTGGAAGAAGCTGTAGACCTTTTGCAATATGGAACAGGAAAGAGCAAGAAATGCTACGAGGAACTGATCCAGCTGGGAATGATCGCAAAGAAAAATGATACCGACGAATTTTACGTCTATTGCAACGAAGATATGTTGAAGTACAAGCACATCAATGTAGAGTGATGTGCCTGATCAGAACGATATAGATAGAAAGGTAAGGAAAGAAAATGACACTGGAATACATCACAGAAAAGAATGCACCAACAGAAGCAGAAATCGTGCAATACATGAAATTGCCGCTGGTGCTGTTTAAGACCGCCGAATTTAAGGAAGAACTCTCTCTGGCGGCAAAGGTCCTGTACTGCTTTTTGCTGGATCGAAGCAATCTTTCCTTAAAGAATGCAGATCGTTTTACGGACAAGAACGGCAGAGCATTTGTCTACTTTTCCTGGGACGAAGCCATGGATACCCTACAGTGTGCCAGACAGAAGGTCAGCAAGACGTTCAAAGAACTGGTGCATTCCGGTCTGATCGAAAAGGAGGACTGCGGTATTGCAAAGCACCCCAAGATCTATGTGATGCGATTCTATAACGACGTTCCGAAGGAAGCAGTTACCGAGGAAACTTGTCATACTGTGACGGATTTTGTCGGGTATGAAAATCATACCTGCGAGTATGAAAATCATACTCGTTATATAGAATCAGACTTACCACAAACAAACTTACCTTTTTCTGATCTTTCGGCAGAGCCGAAGAACGACACAACAGCAAGCTATGAGAAAAAGCTGGAACAGGCTCAGACACAGGTGACATCGGAAAAAACAAAGCGGTTCGGCAACAAGGCGATTGCAGAAATCGCTGCCATTCTGGCATGGGTTGCAAAAACCGCCAAGAAAACGCTGAAAGTCGGCGGCGTAGAGATGCAGACAGAAACCGTTCGGGAAAAATTGCAGACCTTGACCGCAGATCAGACCGCAGAAGTGATGAAAAATACTGCCAACCGAAAAATCCGAAACCGCAGAAGCTATCTGCTGACCTGTCTGTATCATGCAGCTGACAGTATAGCAGCATCGGCAATCCCCAGAAGCGAAAATGCCGATGCTTATGAATTGTTTATCTTCAACTTGTGCTGACAACCATCGAGGTGAAAAACATGGAATCAGCAAGAAAAGAAGCCATTTCCTGCATTTACTGCGGCAAAAAGACGATGTGCGTGACATATGCCGGCAGCTATCAATACCGTGCAGTTTGCCTTTCCTGCCACAAACAGTTTGGCTTTTCTGCACCGTCCAGAGCAGCGGCAGATCTGATTTGCCGGACATTGCAGAAAAAATAGCAATAGCAACACTGGCATTTTCAAATGCGGATAGTCACATTCCCCAAACTGCATAGTTACCCCCTATGCACTCCTTTCAATCATCGAATTTCCAGACTGTCCGTACTTGAAAATGCCAGTATTACGCCATATTCCCGGTGCTTTGCCCTGCAAATATCCTCTCCGCAAAAACCTCCATACAGTTGCTCGTAGTAGGTGCGGAATTGCTTTTTGGGGATATTTGCGGGGCAAAGTGCCGGGACCTGAAGATTGGGGAGGTAAAAATCATGACATACATGGAACAATTTCCGACCGCAGAAGCCTATGTTCTGCACCGGATCACCCACGGCAAAGGGGTAATCTCCAAAGACGGACTGGTCCAGCTGGCAAAGGAACATCACGTTCCAATCAGCAATTTTTGGAGTAAAAACGAGATCGCCGAATTTCTCATGGAAACCATCGGTGTAGAAAGCCTTGCAGATGCCTGTGAGCAAATGGGCGTAAGTTCGTATTCGTTCCAGCAAAAATTCGGGATCTCCGGCATTGATGTGAAACTGCTGGCGAACAGAGGAATGCTGAAAACCACCGGAAAAGGACGGTTTTCTGTCCACGGAGAACCACACTACGCACCGTTGTACAGTGTGATGCAGTTTTATCTGCTGACACCGGAATTGGTACATGAATTTCTGAAGGAAGTGCAGCATGATGAATTATTCTGATTTTTTTTCAATTTTCTGCACTCTTCTTACCGTTGTTGCCGCGGTATGGATGGTAATCAAATGTATCATAATGGATTTTCGTGCAGTTCAAAATGACCTAAAGAAAATCCCAAAAATCAAACAACAAATGATTCGACTTCTGGAAAATAGAAAGAAGGGTAACAAAAATGAATCCAGTGAAAATCAAAGAGATTCTGAACTCCGGTGAACCGGACTGTGTTCTGGACTTTCAGATGCTTGCACGAGAAACTATAAAACAGGAGGAAGAATACAGCAATGCCGACTGGTTCTGGAACTATGACGAATACCGGAGAATATTATGGGCATAAAGAAAATGAAAGTGATTTTTGGTTTTCCGGAGAAGCGACGCTGCTGTCAATGCAAAAGCCATATGGTTGCTACGCTGTATCATAACAGATGGTATTGTGATACATGTTTTCAAAAAAAGCAGCTATGCTGCATCTGCGGTGAAAATCCGGTAGAGGTCACAAAGGGCGATAACGGTTACTGCAAAAAATGCTACGAGAACAGCACGAATACAGGTTTTACCCGGTCTGTGGCTGTACTTGCATTTTGCGGCAGTCTGATCCTGCTGCTGTATTTTTTCTGGATCAAGATCCGGTTGCCTGCAATTCCATCGGTCATTCTTGCAGCAATCGGCTCTATCGCCATTGCAGTTGGAAGCAGACTGTTGATTCTATGGTATCAAAAGAATCATTAGCTTTCTTTTTGAAAGCAAAATATGTGAATTGCTTTATATTCTTTAAAAATTGAGCGATCTGCAATTGCGGATTTGACAAAAAAATTCAGAACAGGTACAATAAGGGTAGAAACGATGATTGACCTGTACGAGGTACAAGGAGGAATGACATATGAAAACCAATAAAAATAAGATCTGGAAAACTGGTGTGATCGCAGGAATGCTTGCCGCTCTGGTGCTTGCTTTTTCCGCTTGCGGCAGTGAGCCAGAAGACAGCAGCACCGCCGAAGTCAAGACCACAACGACCATTACAGTCACCACAGAAGCAACAACAACCACTGTGGAAACCACGACTACCACAGCAAAAACTACAACAGAAACCTCCGAGATCACCACAACAGCTGAAACTACAGCAGCTACAGCGGCAGAAACCAAGAGAGAGCCGGAAAAGAACACCGCCGCAGCTGAGCCGATGGTGGAAAAGCCAAGAGCCACCACCGCAAAACCGGCACAGCCCACACCGGCAAAGAAAACCACCGCAGCTGCTCCCAAGGGACACTACGAAACCATCCACCACGAAGCTGTGACACAGCAAGTCTGGGTGGAAGATTCTCCGGCTGGGGAAAAAACAATTTTTCAGTGTAGATGTGGTTTGAGATTAAATTCGTTTGAGGAATATGTAGCACATGACGGTGATGCTCTTGATAAGGGTGATGATACACATTACAGTTACGAATTCTGGTATGAAGAAGTTCCTGCCCAAGGGCATTATGAAACTCAGGTGATCCAGGCTGCTTACGATGAGCAAGTCTGGGTGCAGGACTAAAACAATTGAATAAGCATACAAAAGCCCGGAAACTTCTGCGAAAAGTGACCGGGCTTTTTGTATAGATGAAGGCGTTTGAGAAGTAGTGATTCTCAAACGCCTTTTCGGTGAGTGGCTTGTACTTAACTCATTTTTCGATTCCAAATAATCTTTTGGAATATAGGATATATGAAGTACAATCCTATTGTGACAAATGTGATCTTCGCACAAAATCCACTTTTTAGATGATCCCATGTAATCATGATAAGATCCCATTGACTATTTGCAAGTATGTCAATGAAAAAAACGCTTAGCACAATAGAGGGAATTCCAGCGGAAAAGTAATGCCGTCTTTGTTCTTTTTGAAAATAATCCTCATATTCCAAAGAACCATAAATACGATGGGTATGTGTTATTTCATTTTTGATTTTCCATAGAATATTTGCTAGGTATTCTAAGACGAAAAAGTCAAAACCGATCGCACTCAAATTTTTCATGTGAAACTGCAAATCATGCCATTTCAAAAGTGTATCGACCCACTCGGCAATATCACTTTCAAAAAGAAAAATCACATGAAGAAAAAAGACTGCGAGAAACAAAGCAGCTATTGTGCTGGAACGAATCCAACCGTCTAAAAAGTTGGAGAATTTGTCCTTGAGTACATCTTTCACAAGATCACCTCCTCTCTTTTCAGATGCTTTCAGTATATCAGATTGGCAAAATGCTTGTCAAATCTGCGACTGAGAGCATCTATTGTATACAAAAGCCCGGAAACTTCTGTGAAAAGTGACCGGGCTTTTTGTATAGATGAAGGTGTTTGGGAACTGCTATTTCTCAAACGCCTTTTGTGATAGTATGAATTACTGACACATCAGAATCAGAGTAAAGAAATACTCCAACAGAACGAGTACGATCAGAATTTCTTTTGTATTTTTTCTGAATATATCAACTCTGTTGAGATGCTCTTTTTGAAATAGAGAGCGTTTGCAATGTAAACTGCATGACAACAGGAACGTACATGACACTGAAATGAGATAGGTGTATACAAGCATTATGATTCCTAAAGAGCAGATACCATTGAAGAAAAGTATATCGGAAAATGTGATATGATAACGTGTTAGGATGGATGACACGGTTTCTTGAGAAAACGCATAGTTTTTTTCGATGTAGAGATGAATGGAGATCAATAGTATCAATGTAAAATATTTCTTTTTCAGGAGCCGTTTCAATACTTTGAGGTTGTTGTCTTTTTTCATACGATCACCCCCCTTACAGAAGGATGCTTTCAGTATATCAGACTGGCAAAATGCATGTCAAATCTGTGGCTGAGAGCATCCGTTGCTTACAGAAGCCATTGGCTTTTTGTATAGATCCCACAGGAAAGACCGCCGGAATGCACTTCGGCGGTTTTTTCATGTCAAAATCCCAACAGGAAGGAATGAATCCCATGTAAAATCAAGTGCATCCGAATATCCGAATACACCTCGAAAGGAGAAAAAATGGAAATCCTACAGAGATTGAAAAGCAGTGTGAAACGCAGTTTCACAGTCCTTTGTGCTGTAGTCATGACATTGACATCCGGTATTTTGACCGGAACAGAACTGACTGCATCTGCTGCAAAACTGAATGGTTCCGCATACCTGTCTGATGTGCTCTATCAGAACAGCGGAAACAAATATAAGGAAACCAAAGAACAGTGGCAGGCATTTTTGAACGAATATTCTACAGGTAGTCAAAAAAACTACTATCTGGGAACGCCATACAATAGCAGTCTGTACGCTGCATCCCCACAAGGAAATCAGTGGCAGGGATACAGCGGCATGAACTGCCAGGGCTTTGTCTGGTACATCATCTCACATGGATTGGCGTACTACAACAAAGTTCCGGTAAGCACAACAAGCCCATATGTCCCGAACCTTGCAAGATTCAATCAAAAAGGCTATTCCTACAAATGCTGGAACGGCGGCGGTTGGTACGCCTTTATCACGCAGAACAATCTGCACTATTACGAATTCAGTACCAAAGACAAAATGCTGAAAAGCGGCGTGCTGCAAAAGGGTGATATTATCTGGTGCGTCAACGCCGCTTCCGGCAAAGAAGGCATTGCCGGTCTGAGCCAAGCTGATCCCAATCATCACGTTGGCATCTATATGGGCGATGGCGAATCAGACAGTTGGTGGCAGTCCGGACCGATTGATGACCAAAAAAATGCTACCAGCGAGATCAACAATATCAACCAGATTATCGGAAAGGCGGCGACCAACACTTATGTAGTCATTCCGTGGGCAGAGCAAAAGGAAGCACCGCATTTTGACCCGACCCGATTGACAATTCAGAAGGTCGATTCGGAAACCGGACAGGCAGTGCCTCAAAACAAAGTTTCTTCTTCTCTGGAGGGTGCAGAATTCACCATGAAGTATTATTCCGGTACTTCTGCATCAGGCAGTCCGGCTAGGACATGGACTTTGGTTACAGATAAAAACGGAAGAGCATATCTGGGAAAAGACTGGCTGAAATCAGGCACACTGTTTACTGATAAAAACGGAAATGCTTATCTCCCTCTCGGCACAGTCGTGATCAAAGAATCTAAAGCTCCAACTGGATATAAGCTTAGCGGTCTGGAACGCACATTGCACATTGTTGAGAAAAATGGTAAAGCAGTCATTCAGGAAGCTGGAACTGAGGTAAAATATGTTGCAAACTTCAAGGAAGATATTGTCCGTGGCGATCTCAGCTTCAACAAGGTGGATGGCAACCAAAGATCGCTGGCATACATTCCGTTTCTGCTGACCAACACAGACACTGGTGAGAAGCATATCATCATGACAGATGTCAACGGTAAATTTTCCTCAAAATCCGGGCGTGGAAGAACCAATCTGTTAGATGACTATAAAACTGACATCACGTCATCCGGCGGTGAACTTTCCGTTCCGGATGTTGCAATGATCCAGATGGAACTGGATGGTGCAACACAACAGGCTGGTGTCTGGTTTGGTGCAGGTGCTGCAAACTCGACCAACGGAGCATTGATCTGCGGTCATTACAAGCTGCAGGAACTCCGCTGCAAGAACAATACCGGATACAAACTAATCACCAGACAATTTTTCATTTCCAGCGGTGTTACAGACTACAGTGCCGGAACGCTGATCGATACTACAAACCCCGGCAACATCGTCGGAAAGAAGGTAGACGAGGACGGCAACGGACTTGCCGGAGCAGTTCTCGGACTGTTTACGCCGGATACCACAGAATTTACACTGGAAAATACCTACACGGGCATGACTGCGGTTTCCGGTGATGATGGTTCATTCACTTTTGAGGACGTTCCCAACGGCAAGTATGTGGTACACGAGATCACACCGCCGGACGGCTATATCCTCTCGGATCAGAGTTATCCGGTTACAGTTAAAGTCAACAAGGCAAATGAAGAAGTCCAGCTGGGCGAAGATATTGTCAATCACCCGACAACCATTGAATTTTTTAAGGTCGATGAGGACGGCAATGCCCTTTCCGGTGCGAAGATGTCGATCATGGAACTGGGCAGCACTTCTGCTGTAGATTCCTGGACAACAGACAGCAGCAGCCACATCGTAACTGCAAAGCTGGCAGTCGGAAAGAAGTATGAGTACTGGGAATCCGCTGCACCGGACGGTTACATCAAGGCAGATCCCATCTACTTTACCATTCAGGCTGACGGCAGCGTGACCGATCTGGACGGCAATCCCATCACATTGCAGATGGTAGACCACGCTACACAGGTCGAGATCAGCAAGTATAACGACAGCGAAGAACCGCTGAGCGGTGCAAAGATGCAGATCCTGGACAGCGACAAAAACGTGGTCGAGGAATGGATCACAGACGGCACTACTCATGTGATCCACGGAAAACTGATCTATGGAAAAACATACACTCTGCATGAAGCAGCAGCCCCCACCGGTTACTACACCGCAGAGGATATGGAATTTACCGTGGGCAAAGACACCGTATCCATTGGCATGGTGGACGATGCAACATGGGCTGGTATCATCAAGACAGACGATAGAGGTCACGATGTCATTGGTGCTGTCCTGCAAGTCAAGGACAAAAGCGGCAATGTCATCGAAGAATGGACAACAGACGGCACCCGACACGAAATGAGAGCCGTTCTGAATCCGGATGAAACCTACATTCTCCACGAAGTGTCCGCACCGGAGGGATATTTCCTTTCCGAAGATCTGGAATTTACAGTTGGACAGCGTGTGATCATGGAAGATGTGAAGCAGACTGGTCTGACTGTCGGAAAGCTTTCTGACATTCAAAAGCAGACGGCTGGACAGGAACTTATCTTCCTGCCGGGAGCAAAGCTTCAGATCATCGATAAGAACGGCAACGTTCTGGACGAATGGACAACGGAAAACGCACAGCACCAGATCAACAAGGTACTGACACCTGGCGAAACCTACACTCTCCACGAAGTGTCTGCACCGGACGGTTACTGTGTGGCAGAGGATATTCACTTCACCCTGAACGACAAGGGCGAATTTGTCAAGAGCGATGACTACGAATCCGGCGAAATGTGGATTCGGATGTACGACCTTGCGACAAAGATCGAGATCCAGAAAACCGATGAAAACGGCAAGCCGCTGAGTGGTGCTGCATTGCAAGTCATTGCAGCAGACGCAGACGGCAAAGAAACTCTGGTGGACAGCTGGATCACAGATGGCAGCGTCCATCAGATCTACGGCAAACTGATTGCCGGACAGACATATATTCTCCGAGAAGCATCTGCTCCCAAGGGGTACGCCAAGGCAGCAGATCAGCAGTTTACCGTCGGTACGGACGGTAAGGTGCAGAACATCACCATGCAGGACATTGCAACCAAGGTCGGCATCGACAAGGTTGATGAGGACGGCAAGCCGCTGTCCGGAGCAGTCCTGCAACTCCTGGACGCAGCTGGCACAGAGGTGGAGCAGTGGACAACAGACGGTACAACACATCGCATAGATGCAGTGCTGACTGCCGGTGCAGAATACACGCTGCACGAAGTATCCGCTCCGGACGGCTATTGTGTGGCTGCGGATCAGAAATTTACCGTCAATGCAGACGGCAGTCTGACTAGTGTCAAGCTGACCAATCTGTCTACCAAGGTACAGATCAGCAAGACAACGATCACCGGCGACACAGAACTGGAAGGTGCAAAACTGGAAGTGCGTGACCTCAGCGGCAATGCACTGGACAGCTGGACTTCCGGCAAGGAAGCCCATATGATCACCGCCAAGCTGACTGCCGGTCAGACCTACGTTCTGCACGAAACCGCAGCACCCAATGGCTATGTGGTTTCCAATGACATTGAATTTACAGTCAACGCAGACGGCACTGTGACGAAGGTCATCATGAAAGATGACACCACCAAGGTAGAAATCAGCAAGAAGGCAGAAAACGGACTTCCCCTTTCCGGAGCAAAAATGCAGCTGCTGGATAAGGACGGAAAAGAAGTCGATGCCTGGACAACAGACGGAAAGGCACATACTCTGACCGCTAAGCTGACGGCTGGTGCGACATATACTTTGCATGAAGTATCTGCACCGGCAGGCTACTGCGTTGCAGCAGATCAGACCATCACAGTCGGTACAGACGGCAAGCTGCAAAGCTTCACTATGACCGACCTGACCACCAAGGTATCTCTTACCAAGTATGAGATCACCGGTGAAAAGGAACTGGCTGGAGCATCTCTGGAACTATATGCAGCGGAAAGAGATGCCAACGGCAATTACACACGTAAGGGCGATGCCATTGAGAAATGGACATCCACTGAAAAAGCACATGAGATCATCGGCAAACTGACTGCCGGTGCATCGTATCTCCTCCACGAAACCGCAGCCCCCAATGGCTATGTGGTTTCCAGTGATGTACCGTTTGTGGTCAATGCAGATGGCACGATCACAAAAGTGTCCATGAAGGACGACACCACTAAGGTGGAGATCAACAAGACAACTGAGGACGGCACACCGCTGAAGGGTGCAGTTTTGCAGCTGCTGGATCAGGACGGCAAAGAAGTGGAGCAGTGGACGACAGACGGTACTGCACACGTACTGACTGCTAAGCTGACAGCTGGTGCGACCTATGTGCTGCACGAAGTATCTGCACCGGCAGGTTACTGCAAGGCTGCGGATCAGTCGTTTGTTGTTCCGGCAGACGGCAGCAAGAAGATCCTCACCATGACTGACCTTGCCACACGGGTAGACATTGAAAAGCTGGACTCTGACAGCAAGCCGTTGTCCGGAGCAAAATTACAGCTGCTGGACAAGAGCGGTGATCTGGTAGACGAATGGACATCTGATGGCAAGGCACACACTCTGACTGCAAAACTAACTGCCGGAGAAACCTACACCCTGCGGGAAGCAGCATCTCCGGACGGTTACTACAAAGCAAAGGACATTACATTTACAGTCAATGCAGACGGCACAGCCAATGAAGTGGCTCTGTACAACGCAAAGACCAGAGTATCCATCAGCAAGTACGACATCACCGGCGAGAAAGAAATCCCCGGTGCAAAGCTGGAGGTACGGGACAAGAACGACAACGTTCTGGACAGCTGGACATCGACCGGAAAAGCCCATGAGATCGTAGGCGTACTGGTAGCCGGACAGACCTATGTACTGCATGAATCTGTTCCGGCAGACGGCTATGTAGTTGCCAACGATGTAGAATTCACAGTCAATCCGGACGGCACAGTGACTGTAGTTGCCATGTATGATGATACCACCAAGGTGGAGATCAACAAGGTAACGGAAGATGATAAGCCGCTGTCCGGTGCGAAGATGCAGATCATCGACAAGGCTGGTACAGTCGTCGATGAATGGCTGACAGACGGCACGGCTCATGTGCTGACGGCTCAGCTGATCTCCGGTCAGACCTACACTCTGCACGAGGTATCCGCTCCGGCAGGCTATGTGGTATCTCCGGATCAGCAGTTCACTGTCAACACCGACGGCAGTGTGACAAGCGTATCTATGACAGATATTGCAACTGTTGTTCGGGTAGACAAGGTCGATCCGGACGGGAAACCCCTTTCCGGTGCAACCTTGCAGATCCTGGACAAGGACGAGAATGTACTGGATGAGTGGATCACCGACGGCACAACACATACGCTGACCGCCAAACTGACTGCCGGACAGACCTACACACTGCGGGAAGCAGCTGCACCGGCAGGCTACTACACCGCTGCGGATTCTGCCTTTACGGTAAATCTGGACGGCACGCCCAATGCGATCACCCTGTACAACATCAAGACCAAGGTAGAGATCACCAAGTATGACATCTCCGGAACCAATCCGCTGCCAGGAGCAAAGCTTCAGGTCAAGGATCTGGACGGCAATGTCATGGACGAATGGACATCTACCGACAAAGCACATCTGATCGAAGGCGTTCTGGTATCCGGACAGACATATATCCTCCACGAGGAAACTGCACCGGACGGCTATGTGCTGGCAAGTGATATGCAGTTCACCGTCAATCCGGACGGCACGATCACGACCGTTGCCATGAAGGACGATACCACCAAGGTATCGATCACCAAAAAAGACATCACCGGCGAAAATGAAATTACCGGTGCAACGCTGGAAGTCTGGGATATGCAGGGCAATGTCATTGACAGCTGGGTATCCGACGGCACAGCACATGAGATCTCCGGCATTCTGACAGCTGGTGCAAAGTACATTCTCCATGAAGTATCTGCACCGGACGGTTATGTAGTTGCGACTGACGTAGAGTTTATCGTTGATGCAAACGGCAAAGTAACAGAAGTCACCATGCTGGACGATACCACAAAACTGCACGTCACCAAGAAGGACATTACCGGCGAAAAGGAACTGGCAGGTGCGGCACTGGAAGTCAAGGATACTGACGGCAACATCATTGATGCCTGGGTATCTGACGGCACAGAACATCAGATCATTGGCGTTCTGGCGGTTGGAAAGAAGTACATTCTCCATGAAGTTTCTGCACCGGACGGCTATGTAGTTGCCGAGGACGTAGAGTTCGAGGTCAATGCAGACGGCAGCATTACAAGAGTAGAGATGCGTGATGACACTACCAAGGTTGCTATCACCAAATATGAAATCACTGGTGAAAAGGAACTGCCGGGAGCATCGATGCAGCTTCTGGATTCCAAGGGCAATGTGGTTGACGCATGGATCTCCACAGACAAGGCACATGAGATCATCGGCGTTCTGACTGCCGGTGAAACCTACACCTTGCATGAAGTATCCGCCCCCAACGGCTATGTGGTTGCCGCAGATGCAAGCTTTACGGTCAACACCGACGGCAGCATCAATGTGGTTTCCATGTATGACGATACCACCAAGGTATCCATCAGCAAGACGGACATCACTACCGGATCGGCTCTGGCGGGTGCAACGCTCCAGATCATCGACCAGAATGACAACGTCATTGAAGAATGGGTATCCACAGAAGAAGCACATCTGATCGAAGCAGTTCTGACTGCTGGCGAAACCTATACGCTCCGGGAAACATCTGCACCGGCAGGCTATGTCATTGCAGAGGATGTATCCTTTACCGTTAACCCGGACGGCAGCGTGACACACGTCGAAATGCAGGACGATGTGACAAAGGTATCCATCAGCAAGACAGACATCACCGGCGAAAAGGAACTGGCAGGAGCCGCACTGGAAGTACGGGATTCCAATGACAATGTGATCGATGCATGGGTATCTGACGGTACGGCACATCAGATCAACGGCGTACTGGTTGCCGGTGCGACATACACCTTGCATGAGGTATCTGCACCGGACGGCTATGTGGTTGCCGAAGATGTGACCTTCACCGTCAACGAGGACGGCAGCGTAAACATGGTTTCCATGGTAGACGCACCGACCTCTGTACACATCAGCAAAAAGGACATCACCACCAGTGAGGAACTGCCTGGAGCAACACTGGAATTGTATGACAAAGATCACAATCTGGTAGATTCCTGGGTATCCACCAACGAAGCACACATCATCGAAGCGGTTCTGATTGCAGGCGAAAAGTACACGCTGATCGAAACCTCTGCACCGAACGGCTATGTCATTTCCGAAAAGGTAGAGTTCACTGTGAATCTGGACAATACCATCACCCATGTGGAGATGCTGGACAAGACCACCAAGGTACAGATCAGCAAAAAAGCGATCACCGGCGAGGACGAACTGCCGGGTGCAGTGATGCAGGTACTGGACAAGGATAACAACATCATTGACCAGTGGACTTCCGGCAGCGAACCGCACATGATCGAAGGTGTCCTGATTGCAGGTCAGACCTATGTACTGCATGAAGTATCTGCACCGGCTGGCTACACACTGGCAAAGGATGTAGAATTCACCGTCAGCGAAACCGGCGAGATCGACTATGTACAGATGATCGATGATACCACCAAGGTATCCATCAGCAAAACCGACATCACCGGCGAAAAGAATGTTTCCGGTGCAACACTCCAGATCATCGATAAAAACGGCAATGTGATCCATGAGTGGATCTCCGGCACGGATGTCAACTACATGGAAGCACAGCTGACTGCCGGCGAAACCTACACACTGCATGAAACCAATGCTCCGGCTGGCTATGTGCTGGCACAGGATCAGCAGTTTACGGTCAATCCGGACGGCACCATCACCAATGTCAATATGAAGGACGATACCACCAAGGTATCTATCACCAAGTATGATCTGACCAGCGGTAAGGAACTGCCGGGAGCAACGCTGCAAATCATCGACAAGGACGGCAACGTCATTGAAGAATGGATCTCTACCAGCGAAGCACATCTGATCGAAGGAATTCTGACCGCAGGCGAAACCTATACACTTCGTGAGATCTCTGCTCCTAACGGCTGGACGATCTCCGAAGATGTCACCTTTACGGTGAACGCAGACGGAACGATCACGCACGTTGAAATGTACGACAAGCCCACCAGCGTATCGCTCCGCAAGGTAGATACTGACGGCAATGACATCAAGGGTGCAGTGATGCAGCTGCTGGACAAGGACGGCAACGTCGTTGAGGAATGGACCACAGACGGCAATGCACACGTTCTGACCGCACAGCTGATTGCTGGCGAAACCTACACGCTGCACGAGAAATCTGCTCCGGCAGGATACGAACTGGCAAAGGATCAGACCTTTACGGTTCCGGATGACGGCGAGATCACAGTTACTATGACTGACGAAAAGACACCGACCACACCGCCGGTTGCAACACCCACCACGCCTACCCCGACTTCTACAGCATCCCCGAAAACTGGAGATGCAACACCGGTAATGGCGATCGGTACAGGACTGTTGGCAAGCTTTTTCATCATGCTGCTGACACGCAGAAAGAAGCGGAGAAACAGAAAGGCAGCGTAAACAAGACCTCATCGACAAATCTTCATTATCAAAACATTCACCAAAAACACTGGGATAAGAAAGGAATGGTGAGTCCCATGTAATCTATATTTTTTCCGAATCACCCGTAGAAAGTAAGAGATGTGACATGAACTGTACCGACAGCTTCGGCTGCCGGTATACTTGATGTCACAAGCATCAAAAGTAAAGTAAAAGGAACACGGAGGAATTCAAAATGGCAGGAGATATGAGGAAATTTCATGCATCTATCAAGGACTTGAAAAGCAAGATCGAGAGATACATGGAGCAATACGGGAACAGCATGGGTACACTGGACAAGAATGATTTCAGTCTGATCCTTGGCGAGAAACCTGGGTTCTCGCAGAACAATGTGGCGATCTGCCGATTGATCGCATGGAATGTTCTGCTGCATCGAGATGCACCAGAACTGGATAAGGAAGTGGTAGACTGGGCAAATGCTATGCGTGTCTACACCCACGTGGTAGATTATCCGGCAGTATATCGCATGGACAGCATCGATGATCTGCGGCATCTCAACGCCATGGCTCACCTGTCCATGCAGTATATGCGAAACGAAAGTGACCGACGGCAGGCAAACTGTTACAAGACGTATGAAGATGTTGAAAAGTACGCCAGCAATCCGAAGGAGAGTTTGCAGTATCGGAGAAAGACGGCGGAGTAAAATAATTGTGGACACGATGTCCACAATTTTCGTGATGTAAGGCACATGACAAACGGCAGCTTAAACGGTAAGATGATGCGAAAATAATTGTGGACACGATGTCCACAATTTTCTAAGCACAAACACAGAGGTGAAATTCATGAGAATATCCGACAACGATATTGCAAAAGCAGAACAGATGGACTTGCTGACCTATCTGCAAATTTACGAACCAGGGAATCTGAAACGGGTTGCCGGCAATGAATATCGAACAATCGACCACGACAGCCTGCGGATCTCCAATGGAAAATGGCACTGGTATTCCAAAGGGATCGGCGGACACAACGCCCTGCAATATCTGATGAAGGTGCGGGAAATGAAGTTCCCAGATGCAGTGCGGCAGATCCTACAGCTGCCGTCGGAGGAATACCAGAGTGCAATACCGCAACGGCAGCCAGAAAAGAAACGGGAATTTTCTCCGCCCTCCCGAAATTACAATCACAACCAAGTAATCGCCTATCTGGAGGGACGAGGAATCAGCCGGAATGTGATCTTCCACTGCATTAAAAATAAGACACTGTACGAAAGCCAGAAATATCACAGTGCTGTGTTTCTGGGAATGGACAAAGAGAATCGTCCCCGGTACGGTAATATCCGTGCTACCAAAGGCGATTTCAAAGGAGAATGTTCCGGTTCTGATAAACGTTATGCGTTTCACCTGATGCCGGAACAGCCCAAAAGCAATGCGGTTCACGTTTTTGAAGCTGCCATCGATGCTTTAAGTTTTGCAACCTATGCAGAAATGCGGGGTGCTCCATGGAAAGATATGAATCTGCTGGCACTGGGCGGTGTTGCCGGAACTGGTCAGAAAGTTCCCCTTGCACTGGAACAGTTTCTGAAAGACCATCCGCAAATCAAAACACTGTATTTGCACCTGGATAACGATGCACCGGGACGTGAAGCAACACTGCACATCACAAATCTGCTGAAAAATACGTATCAAATCCACGATGTACCACCCACAGGCGGGAAAGACGTTAATGATTTTCTCATGAAACTGCGTTCCCTGAACCAAAACAGAACGCAGGGACGGCAAAGCTGCCCCTCTCTCTAAGGAAAATCGTCTTTCAGACGAAACAGGATGCGTAGCATCCGTTCGTAGGACGATACACCCGGTGGGTGTTCGTTCTACGGCAAGCAACGTCTGTGTTGCAACACAGACAATTTGCGATGAATCGCAAATTCTTGTTAGGGGCAAGCCCCTAAGACCCCTGATTTGAAAATGTAAAATATTAAGGAGCAAAAAGATGCGAACAAGAAATCATCGTGTTGTGGTTTGCTTCAACGATGCAGAATTTCAAGAGGTTCAGAAGAAGTGCAAGAAATCCGGTTATCCCCGTGAGGTATTTCTCCGGCATCTGATTGCAGATGGAACTGTCCGGGAAGCCCCTTCTGTGGATTATCCAAAACTGCTGCTTGCACTCAGCCGGATCGGAAACAATCTCAATCAGATCACTGCGACCGCCAATACCATTCACTACATTGACCCGCAGTCTTTGGAAGAAACGACCGGTGATCTGAAGCACATCCTAAAAGAGATACATCGCTCTTTCCTTATTCCCGACCAGAGAAAACTCACAGAGGAAATCGTTTCTGACTTACAGTACATTTTTCTGGAGGTGCAGAAAACACTTGCGGGACAGGAAGCAGCTTCTGATCCGGACGCAGTGCTGCAATACATTCGGGATACAGTTCTGGAACAATTACAGAAAGACAATCAGACCGTTCGGCAAAAACGGCAGGAAGCGGACTGGAAAGAACAGCTGCGTGAAGTGCCGCCGCTGTACCAGCCGTTTCAGGAAGGAGAAGACGTATGCTAGACATTGCAGTATCGATCATGTCGATCAGCAGCTTGACATTGGCAACAGACATGATCATATACCTGATCAATGGCAAAGGAATGTTTCCTTACGCAGAGGATGTCAAATATATGCGGTATGTCTATGGCATCCTCTCTCTTGTTGTTATCGTAGGGGTGTTCATTATGTTTTTTACCAAATAGTCAAAATAAAAATCGTAATGCAAAATCCTATTATGAATATTAAGGATGATTTGAAAATGTGCGACTGCAATCGAACCATAAATTTTTCTTTTTGGCTCAACATTTCGTGCTGTTGTCGATATTTGACTGATATGATTGGTAATCCACATTGCCAAAAGAGTTCGCTTGTTTCTCTAACCATATCAAGATAAAATTTTCGATATAGCTGTTTGTCTTTGCACTGATAAAAATCATAGAATGTAGTATATAATTCTACGCCCATAAGCATATGATTTTTTTGAATAATTGCTCTTGCGTTTTCAACTGCCTTATGAAATTGTTTTGTGTTTTCATAATTCGGGAATTTTCCAAGACATTCAAATATAGGGAATATAACAGTTTCCAAACGTTCTCGTGCTATAGATTGATTTGGGAGTTTGGAAAAAACGTAGATAGACGAAACAGATGAAATAATAGCGGGCAAGATTGCGATTGTATTTTTGATGGCTTTCAATAATAATTCAGCTTCCATATAAAAATCACTCCTATGTTAATTATATCATAGCAGAGCAATGTTGTCTATAAATTAATTGGTACAGCAAAACAAAGCAAAAGGAGATCATCATGTCATACATCATCATTGGAATTGCAGCACTCATTATATACCCACTCTTGAGTATTGCTGCAATTCAAGAAAAAGCGATTTTCATCAGAAGTACCATTGTCAGTATTCTTGGTATGGCATTTGTTTTTTCCACAGGGTTTGTTCTGATTTCTTTGGTACGATGATCGGCATACCAAAACATTTGAAAGGACGGTGAGAACATGGCAACTACATCGATCTGGGCAATCAAAGGCACTGCTGCTGCGATCCGGCGAGTAGAAATGTACATTGAAAACCCAGAAAAGACAATCGAACAAACTGGACTGGAGTATCAGAGCAGTCTGCATCAGATCGATCAGAACGGCAGCATGATACACGAGTACAGTCCGGAGGAACTGGAGCAAGAAAAAGTCTGCTATGTGTCTGGTATCAACTGCACTGCTCCCAACGATGCTTGCGAAGAATTTGCAGCTGTCTATGATCTCTGGGGAAAGCCCTGCAAAGGCAGAGTGTGTTACCATGGCTATCAGTCCTTCCGGGAAGGCGAAGTCACCGCAGAGCAAGCACATGAAATTGGTGTCCGGCTGGCGGAGCAGCTGTGGGGTGATCGGTTTCAGGTTGTGGTTGCAACGCATCTGAATACCGGTCACTATCACAATCACATCATGCTCAATGCCATCGCCTTTGCAGATGGGTACAAATTTGTCAACCGCAAGTCTGACTATCAGCAGATGCGGAGGGTGTCTGATGATCTATGCCGGGAGTATGGGTTGTCTGTCATTGAACACCCAGGACAAAGCGGCAAACATTACGGCGAATGGAAAGCGGAACAGGAAGGCAGACCGACCCAGCGTGGCGATATTCGCCTGGATCTGGATACCGCCATTGAAAAGCTGGGCAGCAAACCAATTGACCGATCCAAACGACCAACGGTGCGTGGAGATATACGGCTGGACTTCGATGCAGCTGCCATGCAGTCTGATACCGTACAAGATCTGATCCGGCAAATGGAGGAAATGGGATATACCTGGAACTTCTCCGGCAAGTATCCCAAAATCAAACCGCCTGGAAAAGACCGTTACTTTCGCCTATATAAACTGGGAGCCGGTTATGACAGTCTGGAAACGCTGGCAAAGCGAGTGCTGCATATGCAGGAGGAAACGTCCGGCAAACGCAGAATGCCGTCTACCTATTATCGCTATCACGGAAGCTTTCGCAAGCGAAAGAAAGCAACTGGTTTTCTGGCACTGTACTACTATCATTGCTATCGGATCGGTGTATTTGCCAAGCGAACATACCCCAAGTACACACCGGAATTTCGGGAAGCACAGAAGCAGCTGCATGAAATGTCAAAGGCAGCTGCTTTTTTGCATGGTGCAGACATTCACAGCAAAGAGCAGTTTCAAAGCTACCGGGAAAAGCTGAATCAGGAAATCAAGCTGTGTGATACGCAGATCAAGGAATTGCAGCAGCAGCTTGCTGTAAGCAATGATCCGGCAGAAAATGAAGAACTGGTGCATCAGCTGGACAGGCTGCACCAGCAGCAACAGAATTTCGCAGAACAGAAACGACTTTGCAAGATCGTTGCCCAGCAGCAGGTACAGGAAGAAGCACCGCCGCAGCCGCAGGAAACTGAACCGACAGCACCGAAGAAACAAGGTTGTGATGTAGGTCTGGAGTAATAGAAACAGGAAGTGAGAATATGGCAGAATGGATGGAATACATGAATTATGACACATTGCGGCAATTGGCAAAAAAATATGAAATGCCCAACCGAAAAAATTCTCTGATCCTAATCCCTTTTTCCGCATTTCCAAAGGTGGAGGAAGGCAACCGTGTCCGGGAATATGAATGGTGGGCTTATGCAGTGAAAGCGGCTCTTTCGATAGAAAGTCCCGCTTTCGCCATTGCCAATTACACCATACGCTGCATCTGTGTCAAAAAGGAGATTTTCAAGATGCAATATGAAGTTACCATTCCCATTCCTTATGGCAGACGTTCTGCATATCAAGATCTTTTGTATGATATTTGTCAATGCATTTCTGATGACGGCGATGTCACACTGTTTGTCAGCAATAACCCTTATGCTCTGAAAGCCTATGTAGTAATCACAGAAGCACAAGAGCCGCATATTCATGCCATTCAATCGTTGCTTGCAAAAAGCACGATTTTGAAATCATATAAAAAAGGAATCATCGAGTTTATGAAAGAATCTGGTGTAGGTATGCTGTACAATCTGATGCCGCTTCCACATCAGGAAAAGAAAGAAATATTTTGTCAGTTATTCCAGAGTAATTTCTCTTTTAGTGAAGCAAAACAATAAAAGACAGGAGGATATGAAAATAGAAGCCATCCGCTTTCCGCAAAGAAACCGAATGGCTTTTTTCATATATATACATATTCAAATTCAAAAAGAAAAAAGGAGTTGATCGAACATGGATGAAGGCGTACAGGCAGCAGGAGCAATGCTCTATGTCCTTTCCGAATCCGTCATGCTTGCGACTGATCTGTTGGTTGCAACTGTAAAAACGACTGGATCAACCGGAAAGGCAGTCGCAGCAATGCTGGCTGCTCACTGGAAGAACAGCACACAAAAAGAAATGGGTGAGATCTCATTAAAAGCAATGGTCAGACGAAAAGAACCGTTTGATATGCTGGCAATGGACACCGTCGATGCCGGGAAATTCAGGCGGCTGGCAAATCAAGTGGGTTTGCTGTATAGCATTCGTGCAGACAAACCGGATTACGATGATATGACAGTAGATGGACTGACCTCAGTTCTCTATCGGCAGCAGGATGCTCCTCTGGTCAAAAGTATTCTGGAGCGGCTGCATATCAATACACTTGTGACCGCACAGACAGAAGATATTGCAGAGATCACGCCGGAACAACAGAATGCACTGCAAAATGCAGAAAATCCAGCTGCTGCACCTGTCACAGAAGAAGCACCTGTGATGCAGCAAGTTGACGATATGACAGCGATGCAGCAAGTTGTACGGCAGCAAATGGAGCAGAATCTGACATCAAGTGCCGGAATGTCAACCGCAGACCTGTTGGATCGCAATCGGCAAGGTGCAGAAAAAGAACCAAAAAAAGAAATGCCCCTGGCGGAGGATCTTCCGAAGATGGATCCAATGCAGGGGCAGTCTATTACTGATCTGCAAAAGCAATTGACGGATCAGATGCAGGAACACCTAAAAAAACCAGTCCGAAAAGGACAGTCACTGGATCTGTAGGAGGTCAAGCAGAATGGAACAGGAAGCACAAGCATTTTCTCCCAGTTCTCTGTATGAAAATGGTTTGAAAATGCTAAAGTACGAATCTCTATTGCAGGAGTTTCTGCGATTTTATGCAAGGTATCAAGGTACGCTTGATCTGGAAAACAGTATTTTGCTGTTTCAATCGTATCGGCAGGATCCAGAAGCCGGATACGCACAGACACTGGAGGAATGGAATGCAGACGGCAAAAAAATCTGTTATGGAGAAAAAAGCAGTCTTTTCCTATATGCTCCGAAAAATTTCCAGGGACGTACTAAAAAAATAGAGGAACGAGAGATGATTCCGCTGTTTACAGAACGGCAAACAGAAACTTGTGAAAAATACCGGAACAGATCGGCAGAACACCCGTTTCATCTAAAAGAGTGCGGCGAGATTCCCAAAGCAAGTGACGAAGAAATGCTACAAATCTGTGTGAACACTGCGATCAGCTGTATGATGTCAAAAGGATGCGGAATGCCAGTTTTCGTAGAACCAGATACTGAAATATCATTGAAAGATCCAGTTCGATATAGTCCTAACACCAATCGCCTGTATATTGCCAAGGGAGCAGCTTATGATGATGTTGCCTTTGCAATCATGCGGGAGGCGATCTATAGCAAGCAGTTTCAGCCGCTACAATCCGACGATTTTTACATACAGCTCAAAACACAGGCTGCATATGCGGCTCAGACTGCTGCCTATCAGATGGGCATTGAGAAAGCGTTTCCGATGGAAATGATTGCAGAAATGCCGGAAATCGGTCTTTCTGGCATCCCGAAAGGAATTCAGTCTTTGCAGGAAGATTGGATTCGGATTTCACAGCAACTGAAACAGGAGAATCCGCAGAATACCGTGCAGGAAACACCGCCGGAAACAGAACCGCCAACTCCCATCGAACTTTCGGAGGAAGAAAAATTGGAGATCCATCAAGAGGTTGAGGATTTCTTTTCCGGAATTGCATCCGAGGTCGATCAAAGACAAGAAGCTACGGCTTCGGAAGATCCATTTATGAGTTGGAGTGAACTATTTCCGGAAGATACAACTTCCCCAGAGAAAAACAAAAACTGGGAGGATGCTTTGGATTTCAGTGATTTTTCAAGCACAGCCAACAGCGGCGGACGAAAGCGTTCTCATGCTGCGGAATTATAACGACAAATTCAAGAAGGGTGGTGATTCCGATGCACAATGCAGTTGAAAATAAAATGAAACGAGGTGAAAAGGTGTGGCAATACTCTCCCCTGATGAAGCCAGAAGAATGGCAAGAATGGAATTTGCGATCGTCGTCCAGACAGATCTGTGTGCGTTTCTGAATGCTGCACAGAACTTTCCCAATATGTCCAAGGAAAATATTTGTCTGCTGATTCTGCAATTTCCCGATGCGACCGATCTCCTGACAGAAACCGAATGGCGGCAATGCGGCAGCATACTGCTGCCCAATGCACAGGCAATCACATTGATTACAGACGAAAAAAACGTGGTTTACGTCTATGACATCAGTCAGACAAATAAGCATACCGCAGAAGAACCAGTGCCAGATGCAGAAAAAGCGTATCACGCATTGGTAGACGTGCTGAAAACCGATGTGATCGAACTGGAAAACACCCAGGAACGTATGGCATATTATCACGAAAAGAAGTGGTACGTCAATCTTCGGACAAATTATGAAGACCGCTTCTATTACATCATCTGCCATCTGATTGCTCATGTCCTTGAAAGCGAAAAGGATATTGATTCCATCACAGCTTGTGATATGGCAGCATACATGATTTGCCGTAAGTACGGTGTCAGTACCTCGAAGATCAACACAAGTGTGCTGCAAAGAGCCATATCCAGACTTTCCGCAGGCGGACAGGAAAAGACCATCTATGCGGCGATGAACTGCCTAAACGCTCCTGTTTTCCGGGATTTGAAAGCAATCTACACTGGTCAGACCAAGGACCGGGAATTGCAGCGGAAGAAAGAGGAAGAAGAACAGGCAAAAAAAGATGCGGCTCAAAAAGAAAAAGATGAAGCCCGAATCCAACTGCTCGCAAATCAGCAAGCGTATCAAATGGCTGAAATGCTGGCACAGCAAAAAGTCGATGCGTTTATACAGTCTGTTCCAGCACCGCTGCGTGGTGTTTTGGAGAAGATCCGGAGGAAAGAATCATGAGAAAGACAAAACAACAGCAAAATCGACAGCTGTTTCTGATCTATGGGATCATCTATGTCTTTTTGGTGTATCTCTGTATTGTCTTTGCTCCCTATTGGACAGGGACACTCATCGATTCTCTCCCCAAAATGGCAGCAATGCCTAAAAGTGCATTCTGGCATCTGCAAAAAAGTCCATATACGTTTTCAATGATCTTGATCGTCACAGTGATCTATGCCATTGTGATACTCGTGTATCATTCCAGCCGACGAAATACCCGTTTTGGCGAAGAACAAGGCTCTAGTCAATGGGGCGATGTCAATCAAATCACCAAAAAGTATCAGAGTAAGAAACCGATCTGTTACACAATTGAAAAAGAGGAAAACGGGAAAGTAACGCAGGAGAAAGTTGAAGTTGCATTTCCTAATTTGATCCTCACAAAAAAGATGCTGCTGAGCATCGACGCACAGAGCCATCGGCGAAATCTGAATGTCTTGGTGATCGGTGGATCTGGTGCAGGTAAGACCATGTTCTATGCCCGCCCCAATCTGCTGCAAGCCAATACAGGATATATCGTTCTGGACCCAAAGGGCGAACTGATAGAAGATTGCGGTGGGTTTCTGAAAAAGCAGGGATACACTGTGTGGGTACTAGACCTGAAAAATCCAGAGAATTCAGATGGATATAATCCATTTGATTTTCTGGAAACGGAAGATGATGTACTGATGCTGGTGGACAATCTCTTTGATAATACCACAGATAAAGATGCTCGAAAAGGCGAACAAATTTGGGATGATGCCGCAAAAGCACTGCTGCGTTCCCTGATTTTTTATGTACGGGAAATGCTGCCGCCGGAACAGCAAAATTTTACTTCTGTCATGAAATATCTGCGTAGAGCCAGAACAGAAGAAGATGAAATGGGCAACCCCAAACCCTCTCAGCTGGACTGCGATATGATGGAATTGCAGCGGAAGTTGGAAAAAAGCAACCGAAAAGCGGAAACACACCCGGCTTACCGTGCCTATCAGGAATACCGCAGCGGTGCAGCAAAGACCATGCAGTCTGTCCTGTTTACGTTAAATGCCAGGTTGTCAAAATTCAACGTGCAGAGCATTTCCGATCTGACTAGTCACAACGACCTAAAGTTGAAACGCATGGGCAAAGAAAAGATCGCCATATTCGCAGTGATCCCAGATGATACACCGGCATACAACTTTCTGGTTGGTATTCTGTATACGCAGCTGTTTCAGCAGCTATACCGCAGTGCCGATCTGTATCCCGGAAAAAAACTGCCTGTTCCAGTACATTTCCTGATGGACGAATTTGCAAACGTTGCCCTGCCGAAAGGCTTTGACAATCTGTTGTCCACCATGCGGCAGCGGCAGATCTTTTGCTCGATCATTTTGCAGAATCTCTCGCAGCTGAAAGCCCTATACGAAAAGCAGTGGGAGTCCATTGTGGGCAACTGCGATTCGTTTCTCTATCTGGGCGGCAATGAGCAAAGCACCTTCGAGTATGTTTCCAAGCGTTTGGGAACGGAAACCCTTGATACAAACACCACTGGAAAATCCAAGGGCAGAAACGGCAGTTACACTACCAATTATCAAACGACAAAGCGTGAGTTGATGCAGCCGGACGAAGTAGGGCGGCTGGATAATGGATATGCGATCTATTTTATGCGTGGCGAGTATCCAGTGATCGATCAGAAATATGATGTCTGGCATCACCCCAACATTCATGAAATTGGTCTGGGCGGTGCTGCCCCCTACAAGCATGGCGTGATCCGTCAGCAGATGCAAGAAAATGCAAATGCAGAACAAAGGTCAGAAGCATTGCAGGAATTTTTCAAACAGCATACTTTGCAAAATGGCGTTGTTCAGTTTGCAGTCAATGAATCAGAAACCACAGAAACAGATTGGATGCAGTATGCAGCCATTCTGCTGAAACAGAAAGGAAAGAAAGAAAATGAAGATCAATAAGAAAAATTGGAAGATCGTAGCCGTGTGCAGCGTATGGATCGCTTGCTTTTTCGCATTCTCTATGTTGGCATTTGCTGAACCGGCAGCAGATGCCAGCGGTGCAGCAAATGCAGTGTGGTCATTTAATGATGTCATTTCCACCATTGTGCAAGCGGTCGGAGCTTTGGTATCGCTTGTCAGTATCGTGTTTTTGGCGGCATCCATTGCTGGTCATGATACTTCTCAGCGTGTCAGTGCCGGACTGGGACTTGCTGCCGGACTGCTGATCGCCTTTGCACCGACGATCCTTTCCTCGATCGGGATCGGAAAATAAGGAAAGCTTGCCGGAAGAAAGGAGGGATGCCATTTGGAATGGCTTTCTGCATTTTTGGACATTATGTTCGACACTCTGAATTCCGTCATTCAGAATATGGTCGGATTGCTTTCCCAAAGCCCTGAAGCATTTAATGGTACATTGTATGATTTTGCAAAAGGATTAAACTCTGTATTTCAGGCAACTGGTCTTGCACTGGTCGTGCTGTTCTTTTTTATCGGGTTGTCTGATCCGTCACATAATCTGGCAGAGATCAAACGACCAGAAGCAATTATTGCTGAATTTGCCCGCTTTTTGCTCTGCCAGCTGGTGGTAGCAAATTCTTATCTGATCTTGCAGCAGATCTCTGCAATCGGTACAAGTCTGATCTCAACAGCATGGAGTGCTGTGACAAGCGGCGGCGGAATGCCCACCATATCTGCTGACGGTACAGTCAAGGAAGCACTGAACGAAGTAAAGTTCAATATTCTCTCGATCTCCACAGACATGATCATGCTGATCCTGCTGAACTTTATTATGATCGTCACCCTTGGCATTATCATCATATATATTTCCGTAATCGCCTATGTACGCTTTTTCAAAATATATATGTACATCGCCATTGCACCGCTGGCATTGTCCACTTTTGCTGCCAGGAACACCTCCGAAATTGGAAAACAATTTCTGAAAAGCTTCTGCGGTGTGTTGCTGCAAGGTTTGGTTTTAGTGCTTTCACTGCTGATGTTTGCCATGTTTTTTAGTAATACGACCATTGATGGCGGCGATGGAGCGATCACAGTTGTCTGGGAATATTTTATTTCTATGTTTGGTCAGCTATTTGTTTTAGTAACTGTGGTCAAAGGTTCAGATCAAATCATTCAGAAAATGCTGGGCATATAAGGAGGAACACATGGAAGTCAAAATGAACAAGGACATTCGGGAGTACAAGTCAAAGAACTCTCTGAATCTAACACTTGTGCAGACTTTTGTTGGCGTGATCGGAGTAATTGCCAGCGGATTTACGATTTTCGCACTTCGTCGTGCCATCGGACCTGGCACACCCGTTCCGGCATTCGTCGGAACGGCAGTAATGCTGCCGTTTGCATTGATCGGCGACTTCGGACCGAAAATCCAGGGCTTATCCACACGCACCTTTGTTCTGCTGTGGTTTCGGTTTTTGTTCCTGGAAAAACGCGAACTGAAGTTTGTCGGAAACAATTTCATCCGAAAAGAAGCAGAAATGATGCAACAGGAAGGAAGTGATGATGGTGGAATCTCTGAAAAAGATACTACCAAAACCAAGAAGAGAATTTTATCCTTTGCCCAAAAGCGTACAGGAAACGATACCAGTACAGCGGCTCTGGAAGGACGGCATATTTCAAAGCGGAAAAAGCTGCACAAAGACATTTCGGTTTGAAGATATTAACTATCAAATTGCCGGAAACGATGCTCAGAGTACAATGTTTCTGAATTATTCCAAGGTACTGAATAGTTTGGATGCAGACAACTTTGCACAGATCACAATTCGTAATCACAAACGAAACATGATTGAATTTAACCATGATGTGCTTTTCCCTATGCGTAATGATAATCTGGATTGTTATCGAAAAGAATACAATCAGATTCTTTCCGATCACGCCAACGAAGGCAATGGAATTGTACAAGAGAAATATCTGACAATTACCACCTCCAGTGATAAGGATATTCAAACAGTTCGCAATCAGTTTTCCCGAATTGAAACAACATTGAACACCAAAATGGAAACGTTGGGTTCTGGCATGACGGCATTGGATGCCAGAGATCGTCTGCGGATCCTGCATAGCTTTTTCCGGAAAGGCGAAGAAACTATATTCTCCTTTGATCTGTCAGAATCGATGCGGCTGGGACGGGATTTCCGGGATTACATTTGTCCGGATGCCATGGAGATACAGAAAGATTGTTTGAAAATTGGCAGCCGATATTGCCGAACTCTATTTTTCAAAAGCTTTTCTACCTATATTGACGATGCCATGATCAAAGAGATCTGCGACATGGACAGAGATATGATGCTGAGTATCACCATCAATCCACTTTCCATGGAAGCCGCCAATCGTCTTGCTGACCGTCAAACAGACAATGTAGAAACCAACATTGCCAACTGGCAGCGGCGGCAAAACAAAGCTAACAATTTCTCTGCGATCATCCCATACCATTATGAACAGCAGCGAAAGGAATGCCGGGAATTCCAGGAAGATTTGCGAAACCGGGATCAACGAGTATTTTTTACGACGATCACGCTGGTGCATCTGGCAGATACGCTGGACGAACTGGATGCAGACACTAGAAAACTGCAAGCGATCGCCGGAAACAAAGGCTGTCAGCTTGCACCGTTGGTCTATCAACAAGTGGACGGCTTAAACACGACACTTCCCTATGGTATTTGCAGAGTGTCTGTGGATTACACCATGACCACAGAAGCCTTATCTGCATTCAGTCCGTTCAATACCCGTGATCTGAATCACCCTCACGGTGTATATTTCGGACAAAATCTGGTCAGCGGCAATATGATCCTGATCAATCGGCTGATGCTGCAAAACAGCAATTGTTTTATCTTAGGAGTATCTGGTTCCGGAAAGTCCATGACCGGAAAGAACGAGATTCTTTCCATCGTTCTGAACACAGATGCAGATGTCATTCTGATCGATCCGGATCGGGAGTACGGCAAGCTGACCCAAAAGTTAAACGGCGAACTGATCTGTTTGTCCGAAGTATCTGAAAACCATATCAATGCCATGGACTTCCGTCAAGCACATGACGAAAGCATTGAAAATGCCATTAAACGAAAGCAAAGTTTTGTACTTTCGCTGTGTGAGGAAATCATTGGCGGAAACATCGATTCCAAGGCTCGCTCTCTGATTGACCGGTGCAGCGGCAATATTTATCGCCGTTACATTAAGGAACAGAAAGAGATGCCGACTTTGCGAAGCTTATATGAAGAACTGAAATCACAACCGGAAGAACTGGGAAAAGAACTGGCATTGGAAATTGAACTGTACGCCACCGGTTCTCTGAACACATTTGCACAAACAACAAATGTAGATACAGAAAACCGGCTACTTTGCTATGACATTCATGAAATGGACGAGGATCTGATGACCGTAGGAATGTTGGTAGTGCTGGACAGCATTATGAACCGCATTTCCCAGAACCGGGAGGACGGCAAAAAGACATTTATCTTTATTGATGAGATCTATTTGCTTTTCCGGCACGAATACACATTTAAATTTTTGTCACAGCTATGGAAAAGAGTACGAAAGTACGGCGGCAGCTGCACCGGTCTGACGCAGAATGTAGAGGACGTACTGCAAACCAGAGAATCCCGTGCGTTGATTGCAAACAGTGAAATGCTGGTCATGCTGAATCAATCTGGCACAGACCGTCCAATATTGGCAAATATGCTGAAGATCCCGGAATCGCAGCTGCCATACATCACAGGGGTCAGACCTGGACACGGGCTTTTGAAAGTGGGTTCTGCACTGATCCCCTTTGGAAATGAATTCCCGAAGGATACCGAACTGTACCAGATCATTACGACCAATCAGGATGAGATCCAAAAAAGCAAGCAAAAAGGCGGTTCGTAAAAACAAAATACTGGAAAAGGGGTGATACCCATGTAAGAAAAACATACGAAAAGCCGAAAAAAGTTCAAAGGAGGAATGTGATGCGTATCAAAAATCGCTGCCTTGCAATTGTGGCAGCAGGGGCTTTGGCAATCAGCACGATCCCAATTCCTACTGCATCCGCAGAATCGTGCTGCGTAACAATGCGGAACATCGGAGAGGATTATGGCGTTTCCAATATTTACGTTCGGAAAGCTTCTGATGACTCTCTTTACTGCAAAAACCCAACCATAAAAGATAATGCTGTAACTTTCACGATCGATCCTGATGAAACCTATCGGGTATTCGTCACCTATTTTAAGAAAGAAAACGATGAACCGATCGGAACTGCATGGCTAAAATACACCATTGCAAATCAAACCGGCACATTGGAATCAGCAAAAACTTGGTATGTCAGCCCAAATAAACCAGTGAATTCTGGGGAGCTGTTATGGCTGTTTGATGCAACAACTGCGGAAAGAATCGCAAGTTGGAAAAATGATGGGATTACAACAATAGATGTGCCACTGGAAGAAAATCATTCGTACTGTGTTCATCCATTTATTTCTGACAATCCTGTACCCGATCTTTATTTTTCCGTCAGTAGTTTTGAGTTCTCTCCGGCTTCGGAGATCCTCCATGGTGACGTAACCTTGGACGGAAAAGTAGACATTCGTGACGCAGTATTGTTGTCCAAGGCGGCATCAGGAATGGTAACGCTGAATGATCTGGCGGCAACGAATGCGGATTGCAATGCAGATGGAGAATTAGGGATAAATGATGTTATGGTATTGATTCGTTTTCTGGTACATTACATTAATGTACTACCATCTACAGAATAGAGAAAGGAATGGATTATAAGCATGAAAAAAACAATCATTTGTGCGGCTGCAATTCTGGCAGCCGGAGCGATCAGCTGCAACATGGCATTCAGCTGTGTATCAGGCAGCACTGCGTTTTCGCCAATCACTGCATCGGCAGCAGAATCAGCCACCGGTAATCTGATCGTCAACATCAGTGGTGTCAAGACACTTTCTGGTGTTACGATCACGGTCACAGGAAATGGGAACACCTACACCGCAGTGACCGATGCCAAAGGACAGACGATCTTCTCTAAATTGCCAGTCAATGATGCTGCCGGAAATGCGATCACCTATACCATCAAAGAAACCATACCGGACGGATACATGGCGGCATCGGCAATGACTACCACCATCAGTGCCGGAGCAACGGTCATTGCGTCGATCCCAAACACAGAAAAGACATATACTATCGCCATTGACTGCAAGGATTACAAAACGGACAGCACTACGCCCAGCGGCGATGCAGTTCTGAACGGCGGTTCGTACACGGTCTACCATGATGATGCTGCCTACGGTACATACTCCATCGGTGCAGACGGAAAATTGTGCGAGTTTACGCTGCACGGCAAGGAATACGAGGGCAAATGGGAGGTGCAGATGGACACTGCTCCGGTGGGCTACTACCTGACCGGCGAAAAGCAGGAACTGGGATACTATGACGGTGACACGTGGATCGCACTCAACAGCAGTTTCCCCCAGTACACCCACGCCACCATGCACCTGAGTTTGATTCCCATCAGCGGCAGACTGGCAGTGCAGGCAAATGCGGACGATCAGATTCGCATCTGGCTGAAGTCCTCCGGCAGCTATGAGAAGTGCAAATCGTCGGAACGTGCGACACTGACCATCGAAGAAAGCGGCAAGGCAGTGCAGACTGGTCTGCTGCCTTTCGGCACATACGTGGTAGAAAATCTGACCACAGGAGAAACCGTGACCCAGAAGATCACTACCTATGGATCAATCGTTCCGGTAGAATTTGAGCATTCCATTGCACCGGCAATCACCGCATACAAGATCACATTTGCCACAGACGATGGAAAAGTTCCCACCGGCGGTGTGTACAACGTGCTGGACGAAAACGGCAATCAGGTATATCGGTTTAGTCCGACCAATGGTGAAGCAGTGATCCCGAATCTGGAGAGAGGAAAGAAGTACACCGTGCAGGAAATCATGGCACCGGATGGCTACATTGCGGACAAGGAAACCTATACCTTTACGGTAGATACACAGAAGCTGGTTATTTCCTATCATTTGATTTCCGTTACAACAACGGCTTCCACAACTGTAACTAGCACCACAACGACAACAACAACTTCTGATGCAGAAAAGCGTTCTATTACCTACGAACTCTACGACCAGACTGAAAAAACACTGCTGTCCAGCGGCGATTATGATACCGGCACAAGGAAAGTAGAACTTCCGCCAGATTGGACACCAGACAGCCGTTATTGGTTAGTTCTGGAGGAACGTGTGGCCAAGCCGGATGGCATGATCTCTTCTGCAACGAAAGAATGCGTCATTTTACATCGTGATGGAACGTGGGAACGGTATCAGGAAAGCACTTCTGTTCTGTATGGCGATGTCAATTTGGATGGAAAAGTAGATATTTCCGATGCTGTTCTGCTGAACAAAGCTGCTTCCGGAATGGTGACGCTGAATGATCAGGCGGCAAAGAACGCCGACTGCAATGACAATGGTGAATTAGGAGCAGATGATGCCGTGGTACTGCTGCAATTTCTGGTACACGTTGAAAATTCGCTGCCGGTAAAGAACTGAGGGAAAAGCCATGAAAAAGAAACGTATTTTTGCATCGCTTTCGGCAGTGCTGCTTTCCGCAGCAGCACTTCATGCTTTTCCGGTATTCGCTGCCGAAGATACCACAGTACATCTGGTCACAAACGGCAGCCTGCCCTATTTTACCGGTGCTGCGGTGGATCTGAGCGACCCAAACAACGATATGTACTTTGTTTTACAGCATACCCGTGGGGATACGTTCCTTAACAGTTTCGGCATTAGTTTTTCTGCTTTTCAGGGAGATGGTTTGACCTTTCCCATTGCAGCCGGCGAAGAAATCGATGACTGGAAACTCTCCTATTCTTTGACTGGATACGAAACGCAGTCGGAAGAACTGGACATTACAAAGGCGATCCAAGGGAAAAGCGGACAAAATGTTACGATCGAAGTAGAAACCCCAGTGCTGATCACCGGAACTGTGACAATTTTCGCTGCACCAGGCGATCATATTTTCATTACGCCGAAAAATGATCTGAATAACACAGATCGTATGAAACATTATCAGGCAGTTACAGGCAACGCAAAAACAGATATAACGGACACAACGTATGGAGCGTTGGACTGTGCGGATTTTGTCATGCCGGAGAGCGGCGTGGCAACATTGCAGCTTGCTTTTGACGATTATGCCGTAGTTGATACAACGACACAAAAAGCCGAAGAATTTCTGGTATCCGAAATGGGAGATACAAAAAGCATCTCTTTTCCCAAGGAAAATCCTTCTGTTCTGTACGGCGATGTTGATCTGGACGGCAGAATTGATGTTGTGGATGCAGTGTTGCTGAACAAGGCGGCATCTGGTTCGATCACGCTAAATCCGCAGGCACTGAAAAATGCAGACTGCAATGCAGACGGCGAACTAGGAACAGAAGACGCTCTGGTTCTGATGCGGTTTCTGGTGCATCTAACCACGAGTCTGCCGGAGTAAGCCGATGATATGCGAAAGGTCAGGTGATTCCCATGTAATATATATCTTTTCAAGACCGTATCGGCGGAAAGGAGAATTTGCTGTGGAAAAGAAGAAAAATGAAGCAGAATCGGAAAGAAAATCGGATACTTCCTTAAAAGGAACTGTGATCGCATTTATCATTCTGCTGATCTTAGCCATTGCTGCTTTTTTGTGCGAAAAAATGGACAATGCTATTTTCACCATATTGATGGTGATCATATCTGTAATTACTTTTTTCGGCACTGTGATTTTAGCGATTTTTTCTGATGTATACTTGCCGGATTTTGCTGTGTTTTTAGAAAAAAATCACTTTTCGCTTTCTGGTGAGAAGATACAGATCAATGGATGCGAAGATCTTTGGCAATATGCGAAAAAATCTGCCAAAACATCTGAAACTAGTGCTGTAAAGTGGTTGTGGCTCACATACAGAGCATACCATAAGCAGAAGAAAGCGGCACAGAAATAAATGGTGTTCTATATTTCATTTCAACACCTCCAAATTGATAGAACAGAAAGGAATCTTTATCATGTATTCTCTTACAAAATCACAAAAAGCAGATCCATCCCCGTGTGCAGCGGAAGAAAAGCTAAAAAAAGAAAAAAGCAAGAAAGACAAAGAAAATGACGATCTGCTGAAATTTCTCATTTCAGAAATGCTTCTTGAAATTGTAATATTTTGCTTTGCAAAAATCGCTATCAAAACCCAAAGCGAAAAGATCAAGACCCTGATGATCGTTCTTTCCACGATTGTTTTTCTTATCGCAGTGATCATGTGGATATTTTTTGAAATAAAAAATAGTAAATGACATCTTATATTTTATGTATCATGAATTCGGGAAGTGCAATTAAAAGTGAAATGATAGTTGCCACTGAAGAAAGAAATGTGACGACCCACATGACAAACTCTGCTTTTTGATTTTTTGTAGCTGTTGCTTGACGTATACTCTTAAGCAAAGTGTAGCAAACATTGGCGAAATATCGTATTGAAATAAAAAGAAAGAGTCCAGAAAAGAATGCAGTAAAGGAAATGCACAATATTAATTTTGAAATATATAGATATATCAATAGCAAAATCGACAAAAAGAAAAATGCAGAGCAAATCAAGAATATCACAATTTCTTTGAACGCATTTTCAAAATTTCGGTGTGTAATTTTTAAGTGAAGTGCAATGCCGATAAATATTAGAAGTTGTGGAAAAATTATCATGTAGCTATGGTCTTGCTTATGACATAACACGATTGTAAGGATAAGACCAGTCAGAATGAAAGAAAGCGATGAGCAAAATTTCCATTTTTTCATTTCAACACCTCCATGTTGATAGAATAGAAAGGAGTCTTTACCGTGTTTTCTCTTACAAAATCAAAAAAAGCAGATTCATCTTCATGTGCAACGACGGAAAGCCAAAAAGGTGAAAGAAATAAGAAAAAGGAAGAGGAATCGAATTCGCTAAAAACCGCCATTTTGGAACTACTTCTTGAAATTATGATATTTTGCTTTGCAAGAATCGCTATCAAAACCCAAAGCGAAAAGATCAAGATTCTAATGATCATTCTTTCCACGATCATTTTTCTCGTTGCAGTGATCTTGTGGATATTTTCTGAAAGAAAGCGATGAGCAAAATTTCCATTTTTCATTTCAGCACCTCCATGTTGATAGAATAGAAAGGAGTCTTTATCGTGTTTTCTCTTACAAAATCAAAAAAAGCAGATCCATCACCGTGTGCAGCGGCGGAAAGCCAAAAAGATGAAAGAAACAAGAAAAAGGAAGAGGAATCGAATTCGCTGAAAGCCGCCATTCTGGAACTGATTTTTGCGATTACAATCGTTTGCTTTGTGCAAATTGGCACAACAACAAAAAATGAAAAGCTTGAAATTCTGATGATGATCCTTTCCACGATCGTTTTTCTTATTACGGTTATTTTTGAAATTTTATTGTCCCTATACAACAAAAAGCAAAAGAAAACAAAAAAGTGACAGGAATATTCTATCACAGTTTTTTCGTACTGTCAAAAGAGGAATCATAATGCAATTCTTAACCATTCTTTGTACCGTTCAGAATGCCAAAATCACGGCTTGCTTCATTGGCAATGAGGGAAAGGATGCTCTCTGTCAGAAAGGACTGCGATCTCTGCATCAAAAATACGGTACAACCTGTCAAACCAAATGGATCGAATTCCGTGACACCAAAAAACCGGAAGAATTCATCCACATCGATTATTAGGAGGAATTACAATGCGAAACAAAAAAGGAATTCTTGTTTTGCTGGCACTCTCGTTACTCTGCGGCTGCTTTACCGGCTGCAAAAAAGACAAAGAGGACAGCAAAGAAACGAAAGAAACCACACAAACCACTGTGGTAAGCAGTACGGTTTCTGGCACTGCGACAGAACCGACTGAGATGACATCTGTTTCTACATATGCCCCACTCTATCCGCAGGACGGAGATACAACACCATCATACACCACAAAATCAAAATCAGATGAATCCTCTGTTCGTGTGGAATACAGCAGAAACGCCTTGCAGCCGACTACGATTGACGGAATCGCTGGATATTATGCTCCGGTGGTGGAAATTCCGGTGGACTGTACCAAGATCAATGACAATGCGTTTGAGAATAACCCAACCGTGCAGACACTTTCTTTTCAGAATCCCTATACAGAGATCGGAAGCTATGCTTTCAGCAACTGTAGCAGTCTGAGAGATGTGACGTTTCCAGAAAAGCTACAGACTATTTCAGACAGTGCGTTTCAGGATTGTACCGGAATCAAAGAACTGGAGATCCCGGAAAGTGTAGAAAGCATCGGAAACACTGCCTTTTATGGCTGCACGGGAATGTACAAGCTGACGCTGCATGAGGGGTTGAAATCCATTGGCGATACTGCTTTTTACGGTTGCAGCAGTCTGATCAATGTAGTTATTCCAGACGGTGTGACAGAGATCGGAGATTATGCTTTTGGAAATTGCAAAAGCTTGCTGAATATCACTATTCCGGAATCTGTTGTCAAATGCGGACTGTATCCGGCAAGCGGTTCAGCAGATGTACCTGTGGAACAACAGCAAACGATCCAGGTTTTTGTAAAGGAAGGTTCCTGGATCGACCAGAATTTCGATATGGTGTTCCAGGGCATCAAATGCCTGAAGGTGTATCAATGAGGTGAGGAAAATTGTCTGATATTCGGAGAAGAAACACAGAAAACCATGAGATACATCAACATCAGGATTCTGTCCCCACTCAGAAAAAGACGTACATTCTAAAGAAAAAAGAAACGATTACGCAAAGAGGATCTCCTGATACATTTGTACAGCAAAAGATCCGGCAGATGTGCTTAAAACCACAAAAAAGAAATCAGGCAAACGAATCACAGGAGATCCGGGAAACAGATGCAAAAATCGATCGTTCCATAAAACAAGCCAGCCGTACACTCAAAAAAGCGGCACAGAGAAGCAGTATACGAAAAAAGGCAGAAGCAGAAAAGCCAGAACAATCATATTCTTTTCAACAGCCAACAGAAAAAGAAGAAGCTGTTGTGAAAAGCAGCATGGATCAGTCGATCAAGACCAGAGAAAATACGATCGGTATCCGTACTTCTACAGAAGAAGCAAAGAAAAATGTCGTTGCAAAAGAATATGCAGCGATCCGCAAAGCAGAAAAAGAAGAAAGTGCCGCAGCGATGCAAGCGAAAAGTCATGCAGCTGCGGAAACGGCAAAAGCAGTTACTGCGGAAGCCAAGAAAAATGCGGCAAAGGAAACTGCACAAAAAACAGCAAAAAAAGCTGCTGCTTCCTCTGCGAAGGGAACTGTGAAAGCAACTGCTTCTGCAAGCGGCGGCGGTTTGGTTTTCATTGTTGGTATGATCCTTTTCATTATCTTTTGTGCTTTGGCTGTGCTTATTTGTGTGATTGGCAGCAGCAATGCCAACGAAGAACAAAATCGGCAAAATGCCAGCAATGGCACTGCTGCTGTTAGTGAAAATGTGTTGCAATACAGTGATCTGATCTCCCAGTACGCCAATGAGAATGGCATTGGCAGATATGTTGCTTTGATCGAAGCCATCATGATGCAGGAATCCGGCGGTGTTGGCACAAATGTCATGCAAGTCAACTTTGGTACAGTGACAACGGCAGAGGATTCTATCCGTATGGGCGTGGGATATGTGCGAAATTGTCTGGAAATAGCACGAGTGACAGACCCCAATGACATGGATCATATCAAAGTAGCCTTGCAGGGGTACAATTACGGAACGGGCTATATCAGCTGGGTATGGAACAATTATGACGGCGTATATTCCGAAGAAAATGCTCAGGAATATTCCGATATGCAGAAAGCCAGTCTGGGATGGAGCATCTATGGTGATCCACAGTATGTGCCGCACGTGCTGCGATATTACAGTGTCAGCAGCGGCGATATACAGTTCATCACAGACGGAGCGACGTTCGCATGGCCCGTTCCGGGACATACGAACATCACAAGTACTTATGGCTACCGTTGGGGAACGCTGCACAAGGGCATTGATATTTCCGACGGCGGTATTGAGGGACAACCAGTCGTTGCTTCCCGTTCCGGTACTGTGACCAGAGCGGACAACGCTTGTCCCCACAATTACCCCAAGAATTCCAGCTGCGGATGCGGCGGCGGATATGGCAACCGGGTGGAAATCTCTCATGGAGATGGTACATCTACCCTATACGGGCATATGCTGAGTATTACAGTGTCTGTCGGACAAACCGTCAATCAAGGTGACATTATCGGTTATGTGGGCTGTACCGGATATTCTACTGGCACACATCTGCATTTTGAGATCAAGCAGAATGGCGTTCAGGTCGATCCGATACCGTATTTGTGATGAGCACAGTTGCTCTTAGAAATCATTTGCAAATTTATAAATGATATTTGTCGGTTCTTTAACAACACATTCGACGAGATATTTTTCCGGATTTGTCCAATCTCCTAAAACAGCAATTGTATGTCCTGAAAAAGTGTTATTAAATGTATCCAGTATATATCGTATAATTTCATAAATCTGACTATTTTCCATATGCACAATACTATCAAAATGTATTGCTTTTCTATTTTTTGTGATTGTACTTGTTCTCAATCTAATGTATTTTTGAGAAAGATCGTATTTAATTGTATCGCCGACCACCAAATGCAATCCACAAAATCCTTTGAAATTAGCATTATCACAGATATTTCTCTTATCAACAATTATATCATTTATTGTTGTTTCATTTTCATAAATTGTATTTAATGGATTTGAAATACAAAAATAGAGTAGATCTTTAGTTGTGTTTATATATGTTTTTCGGAAAGTACCTTGTACAGAATGATTGTGATGGGCTGCTGAAACGTTTTTTGCATTTTTTCTGATATGAAAATAAATATCTTGTATAGATGATTTCACAACGTTATCATCATCAAGATATTTCGTTAATCCCATATCATAAGGGCATCCTTTTATGTGTGGCTTATTATGTTTATGACAAAAATGAACTGTTCTTTCACTGTTAATTCCCTTTATATAGTATTCAGCTTTACATTGAGGATTAGGGCAGAGAAAAGTGTCGTTCAGATTTGTCACATCATTCGCACAAATTATATTATTATATTTTTTTGAAATAGCATAAAGCATTTTGAACATCTCCATAATTTTAGAAAGGATACTACCATGAATGTATTTGAAAATCTAGAAAAATATTATGAGAAAGCAGGAAACAAAACATACTATTCTGTAAATGGACAGAATCAGTTACTGTTGTTTCATCCAAATCTCAAAATCTCGAAAATATACGGGATATTTACGAGTAATAATGATGACTTAATTCATATTGGCTGTATCGAATACTTTCGTAACGAATTGCATCTTCTTTTTCGAGATTGCAGTCGTAATAATTATACTGCAATCATAGCTAAGATAAATGAAATAAATGAAGATACAACAAAAGAAATTAAGACGGACTACATCGATTCATGTTTGTGTCCGAAGATATTGTTTGAAAATCAAGAAAGCATTGTACTAGATTTCTTAAAAGATAATGGGTACAAGCTGTTATCATTATAACACAATAACATCACTTATACAATTGCTTTTTTACAATTGATTTCGCATTTACAGGAGGATGAAATGGAGAAAAGTATCTGTCAATTGATGAATTTTCGGCAAATCACGTTACAATGGATCGAAAAAATGTTATTCTATGATAAGATAAGGCTAAAAGATATTCCGACAGAGATCCGAATAAGCAGTGCAGACATATATATTATTGCATTTCGCATCAGCAGAAACAAAACTTTCCATCAATATCTGCAAGATCTCGAAGTACTTTGTTCAGACTTGATCACGATGGAAAATCAAGATCTAATGAAAAGTAAGCTTCTCCGGATTTTATCAAACGCCTTAAAATTTCATGATTTTGGAGAGAATCAAGAACTTGTCGATTTTCAGAAAAATATGCCGGAGATTCTATTGCAGCAATTGCAAACAAAAGAACAGGCTATACAAGATAATATCAGAAATCAACTCTACAAATGAAGAATCATCAAAACGCATTGACAAAGAAGCAGTGTACTGATATAATGATTACAAATACGCTGCAAAGAAAGTCAGGTGAACGCAATGGAATTATCCCCAGAAGAATATGACCCGGAAACTGGTTTGCCCCTCGATAAAGGTTATCTGGAATGTGATTTGCCGCCATATGTGCAGGAAGCCATTGACCAGATGCAAAAGACGTGGGCAAGATTAGATGCCGGAGAAAAATACATGGATTGGGATTGGGACTGGTGCAACTTGCAAAGCAATATCAATAGTGCTGAAGTCAATGGCGAGATCAGTTCTGAACAAGCCTGGTATTTGAGAGAAAAATATTTGAGGATCGAAAGAAGAGGTGATGAGATCATATGATTGACTTTACAAATTTGCAAAAAAAGAATAAGGCATATGCGGGTGCAAACGGAAATAAGATCGCTGTCGTTTACCAGAATGAAACATATATGCTGAAATTTCCACCGCACCCGACCAAAAACAAAGAAATGAGTTACACAAACAGTTGTGTTTCTGAATATATCGGATGCCACATCTTTGAAAGTGTTGGAATTCCAGTACAAAAAACACTGCTTGGAACATATCAAATTCATGGAGAAGAAAAAATCGTAGTAGCTTGCAAGGACTTTACCTCTCCTGGTATTGTTCTTCAGGACTTTGCATCTCTGAAAAACCAAATCATCAATTCTGAAAGAAATGGTTACGGAACGGAACTGGATGATATTCTTTCTACATTTGAAGAGCAAACTGCACTGGATTCGGCTGTACTTTCCAATCGATTCTGGGATATGTTTATCGTAGATGCGTTGATTGGAAACTGGGACAGACATAATGGAAACTGGGGATTTCTGTATGACACCAGAAATGACAGTGTTACGCTCGCTCCTGTTTTCGACTGCGGCAGCAGCCTTTATCCGCAGGCAGATGAAGCAATGATCCACAATATATTGTCAGATAAAAATGCGTTGCACCATAGGATCTATAACATCCCATTGTCATCGATACAAATGCAAGGAAAGAAGATCAATTATTATCAGTTCTTATCCTCATTGCAGAATCCGGATTGTAATCTGGCACTGAAACGAATTGCATCACGCATTGATATGGTAAAGATCTTTCAGTTGATCGATGAAACACCGTCAATTACAGTGCTGCAAAAAGAATTCTACAAAACGATGCTGCAAGCAAGAAAAGAACGAATCTTAGATCATTCTCTGAACTTGCTACATAAACAAATCCGAAACCGTAAAAACGGACTATCTCTTTGAATTCAAAAAAATAAGCATATCGAAAACCGCAGGAGTGTCCCTGCGGTTTTTTGTTACCCAAAAGGAGGGCATGCTATATGAGTAATACCGTACACACACTGGAATGGCAGGGAAAAAACGGCGTGATCCGTTTAGAAGCTTCCTATCAGGCAATGCTGCAAGAGAAAACCAACAATCTGGATGGCGATATTTGTTACACTGGAAAGTTGGAAATCATAGAACGGGCAAGTCTGACAGCGTATTTTAATGACAAACAATTGGATTCCGGCTGGAATCCAGCTTCCTGGTTTCTTGTAGAATCCCCTGTACCGGGCGTGTATCAAATTCGTGACGTTCCCAAAATCGGTATCCAGACAGAAATGCGGGAAAAAGTCCGGCAATTTTTAGAGGATACCATTGCACAAGGAATACCGGTTTCGGTTCAGGCGTTTCGACTAGATCATGAATTGAAGCAAACTATGTACGACCTGGCATCTTATCAGAACACCTTGAAGGAAATCAAAGCACAGAAAGATCTTCCCACTCGTCAGGAAGCACGTCGCCGCATGAAAGCATACAATGATCTTTATAACGAGGGCGGCGAAGGGTATGTTCCCTACATTCACTGCATCGAAGAACGGGACTATGCCGTAGACCAGATTGCTGTATGCCAGGAGAAAATCAAAGATCTGACTGCTCAGAAACAGCAGCTTTTATTTGACCACGCCACAGAATACTGTATTTATCAGATCAAAGAAGGCGAAACTTATCATGGCATTCGCTTTTTCAGCAGTGAAGATCAGGAAAAAACGGGTGCCACGCTTCATCTCGGCGATTATGATATGGTATATCAGGGAACGATGGAAGAAATCAGCGGAACCAATAAGCTGGATGCCATTTTTGCAAAGTGTAACCAGGATATTCCGGCAGGATATATGGGACATTCCCTCAGTGTCAGTGATGTGATCGTTTTGAAAAATGGGATCGCAGTCACTGCTTTTTCCGTTGAACCTACCGGATTTCAAGAGAAACCAAATCTGGAAGCTGAATTGTTCCAGAATGCACAAAGAGCATTCTGCCAGCACCAGCGAAATCAGGGCATTACAAGATGAAGGAGGAACATTGTGGAGAATTGGTATCGAGATGACAGCAATGGCATTCGCATCGGAAAAGACAAGGATTTTCTGAGAGTGCTTTGTGGAGCGTCAGAAAAGACATATGTGGATACCCTGCGAAACCGCATCGAAGTGTTGCGAGAGATCCAGCGTATCCAAGGAAAAGAAACACTGGCAATTCAGGCATTGCTCCATGAAACGGAAGAAATGATACACGCCGAAGAAGATATGCAGGAGGGATTCTGCATCGAAGATCCCGACCAGTATGAATCTGGGAGAAGTGCCTACCAAGCAGCTGAGCAGCGATTTCAGGAGATCGCAGATGATTTGCAGCAACTGACACCTGAAACAGACGCATATACCTTTTGTCAAGTGATCTTGTCTGTAAATGGGATCGAACAAATGTGTTTCTTTTCAGAGAAAATGCAGCTGGAAAGCATCAAGGAAACCGCAGAATTTCAAGCATTTCGGGAAAATGTCAGCACACCGCAGCAGCTGAATGACACGGTTCAGGTCAAGATCCGGACGTGCAGTTATGGGCAGGGATTTGCGACCACGCCCTGTGCCAAGGAACTAGCGGATCTACAGAAGCACTGGCAGCAGATCCAGCCGAAGATCTGCTGTATTGCAGAAGAAAATGTTGTCACTCCTCTCTGGATCGGTGTGACCGAGGTGTTGCAGGCATATCTGGAGATGGGAAAAGTCCTTGCGGAGAATCATTGGACACAGGAAACTCCAGGGCAGGCAAAGCTGCATCTTGTACCAGAAAAAGCCAGACAACTGCATACAGCGGTAAAGCAGATCAAACTCCAGACTGGCACATGGGTATCTCCGCAAGAAGCTGTGGCAGACATGAATCGGAAAGGCTGTGCAGAATATCCGAAAAATATTGCATATGTGCGGGCTGAATGCCGGAATACTGCCGGAAAAACCAAGCTAGTCGAATTGACAATGGAGGAATACGCTCTGCTGTATCAAAGAACCGAGCAGCTGCTGCATCGGCAAGCTAAAAGGAATCGTAGTTTGGGACTGTGATGCACTAAATTGACACCGGGACAGAATTGTGATAAAATAGTTAGGAACAAATATCGCATCTTACAACAGAAAGAGAAAATCAAAAAATGAAAAGAAACAAGACACTTTTTTACAGCGGTCTTATTGCAATTGCTGCTGGACTATTGTTTTTCCCAAGCCATGCTTTTGCAGAAGAACAAGCAGCACCGCCAATTGCAACAGGAGCAACTGTAATTGCAACGGACACAACACAAATTCAACCAGAGCATTCCGGCTGGCAAAATATTGACGGACAAAGATATTACTTTGATCCAGAAACGCATCAAAAAGTGACAGGAGAACAAGAAATTGACCATGTTTTCTACTTGTTTGACTGGAACGGTGTGCAGAAAACGGGCTGGCGGACGGTAAATGGCAAAAGAGCATATTTTGATCCGGAAACTGGTGCGATGCAGACTGGCTGGATCTCTGTGTACGATAGTCGGTATTATGCAGATGCAAACGGAAAACAAACTGGTGAGATCCAGGTATACGGCACTCGTTATCTGTTGGACAATGAAACCGGAGAACAGCACACTGGCTTCTGCACCTTTTCTGATGGAACAATTTCCTATTATGCAGAAGATGGAACGATTCAAAATGGCTGGATCAACAGTCGGTATGGAAGAAGCTTTAGCAAAAACGGCATTGTGCAAACAGGCTGGCAGACGATTGACGGGAAAAGATTTTATTTTACGGAAAAAGGTTTTGCTCAAACTGGTTGGAAGCAGCTGGATAATAACAGATATTTTTTCAAGTCCAACGGTGAAATGCAAACTGGCTGGTTGTGCCTTGATAAGACCTACTATTATTTCACAAAAGACGGAAAAAACGTCAGCGGATGGCAGAATATTGACGGGAAACGGTATTATTTTGTTTCCGGCACAGCTTTGATGGGCTGGCAGACACTCGACGGAGAAACTTATTATTTCACTCGCAATGGCATTACGACCGGTGATGCAGTAATAGACGGAAAGACATATCACTTTGGACAAACCGGCTGCATGACACCGCAGACGATTGCTTGGCAGCAAGCAGATGGTGCAGAACAGCAACGAAGCAAATACTTGATTGGAATTCGCCGTTGGGATAATTACGTCTGGACTGTCTGTGGTGAAAATGACCAGACGATCGCCAATTCAGCGTGTGGCATCTTTTCCGTGATCAATTCAGTGTATTACAAGAAAAATGTGTTCCTTGATCCGATCACGATTGCAGACTGGACAAAAGCAAATGGCTACCGTACCGCACACGCCGGTGTCGATGTGCGTTTCTTTCCGGCATACTTAAAAACATTCGGAAAAAACTATGGCGTTCAGTACGCCGGGCAGCTGTACAGCGTAGATGCAGCATTGCAGCACGTCCGAAACGGCGGTACGATCTGTGCCAATATTCCGGGACACTGGATCTCTGTTGTGGATTACGATAAAAAAACCGGAAAATATTTACTTTTGGATTCAGCTGCTTCTTATCCCCGAACCCAAACGATTCAGTGGCAATCCACAGGCGTTGCATGGGTAAGTGCAAGTGAATTCACGCAAAACTCGGCATATCGCTTTTTTGTGAGCGGACGCAGAGTTTATGCTTTGACATATGGTAAGTAGAAAGGAATACCATGAACAAAAAAGAATTATCCGAACTGAAAAAACATTTTTCCGCAGCCAGTGACCGTTTTACCTTAAATCGTGTGGCAACTGCATTTGTCGATGTGGATCGGAATATCCATAACATCCAGATTCGCCCCTATCACAGCATTCCGGCAGAGGAAAATGAGTGCCTGATGGCGACACTGAAACGTGTCCTCTCCGGCACACTGGGAAAAGGACTGATCGAATATGAGTTCCCGCAAGAAACCTACGAAGAAGGCGGCAGTCAGAACATTCTCTATGGAGCATTGCAGTCCAAGCTGGAAAATGAAGATGATGTGTCACTTTTAATGCACCAGATTGCTGACAATCTGAACTATCTCTCCACCTATGCCATTCTGATCGGTCAGTGCAATTACACAGTCTTTCAAAAATCCGCAGATGAAGCAGAAAATCCTTACGACACCTACGAGTATCCATTTCTGATCGCAGCCATCTGTCCGGTGGAAATACGGGTAGACGGACTGGTGTACAATGAATCAGAAGAATCCATCGAGCGGAAAACGGATTGCGACCGTGTTGTTGCAGAAATCCCCTCAGATGGTTTTCTCTATCCCACGTTTACCGGCAGAGGTCCGGACGTAAATCATGTGCTGTACTCTGCCCGTAAACCCAAAAAGATCAATGTCAGCATGGTGGAAGATGTGCTGGGCTGTGTATTTACGCTGACTGCACAGGAACAAAAAGAAACATTTCTGACACTTTTGCAGGAAATCGTGAAAGACGAACTCAGTTATCCGGTAATCACCAGCATCAATGATAAACTCAAAGACATTGCCGCAGAGTACACCAATGAGCCGGATCTGCCGGTCATTGACGATATTCATGTGCGGGATATTCTGCTGGATTCCGGTGTCAGTCAGGAACGTGCAGAAGCCGTGCAGCAAGCATATAAGGAAGCCACCCAGGACAAGCCCATCACAGTCAATAATCTGATCGAAAGCAAGACGACCATTGCTCTGGACGGTGTGACTTTGCAAATTGCCAGTGATGCAGAGGGTAAAGTGCGTACCCAGAACACCAACGGCAGACGGTATCTGCTGATTGATCTGGACAGTCCGGAGGTACAGATCAATGGACTGATGGCAAGAGTTCCGGAACAGAAAGGAGAAAATGACGATGCAGGATAATCCGATCACAGTGGGTCAAACCCTACAGCGTGCCATTGACCGCATCATGCAGCAGCCAAAAACAGCAGACAATATTTACGACGATTCCGCTTTTCGGCAGTTTTTGCTGACTGCCGGTGCAAACGAAGAGCAGTCGCTGGTCAATCAGCTGCTGATCTATGAGCAAGCACCGGAAACGGCAGTCTACATTACCGAAGAAGAACTGCATCAGGAAAACTGGCAGGCAAAACCGGAAAGCAAGGCATTCTGGCTGCTGACGGTACAGACCAAACACGACAACAGCTATATGAAACTGGAACGTGCCTGGGCAAGAAATGACGTGCTGGGACTAGGTGTTGTTGTGCAGCGGAAATGGCGGCTGCACCCGCACTTTGAATTGCAGGAAGTGGAAATGCTGCGGAAATCTTATGGCAGCATCACTGCGGAAACGCTGCCCCTTGCCCTGAAACAAGCCGCAGAAACTGAAGTGCGGAATGGAATGCGGGCGGAGGAATGGTACGATCAGTTCCGAGAATGCACCGGCAGAGTATCTGTAGAAGAAATGCGTTCCCGTATCATGCCCACAGACGATATTCCCTTTGAGAGCGATACAAAGATCGAAGCGGAAACGGCATGGCTGGAAAAGATTTTGGTCAATGCCGTATGGCTGGAACTTCTCAGCCGCTGTGAGATCCGGTTCAATTCCTATGTGCCAGCTGGCACATTGCAGCTTCAGCCATACTGCACCAATGAGGACGTTTTGTTTTTTCTGTTGACCAAGATCCACCGCATGACGGACAGTGTGTTCAGCGTGTTTTACGGAAAAATTCTCCCGAAATATGATGATCTGCTGAGTTTCGAGCAAAAATTCCACATTGCGGAGCCGCAGCACGAAGCACTGCCCATGATGACCATGGAAGATGAAACCACTTGCCCGGCAATGATCCTGCCGGACAGTGAAAATGAGATCGGTGGCTATGCCCTGCAGCGAATCGAATACCTGGAGGACTACGAACCGGAAACTTACCTTAGTTATCTTTCCGGGGATATGCTGATCTCCCATGCCATGGGAACTGCGGAAAGAGCCGTGGAACGCAGATGCGACATTGTGCAGAAAGCAACAGACGACATTGCAGATTATGCGGAATGGGAAAAAGTGGTAGAAACCGTCAGTGATGATGCTCACCGGACAGTCTATCGGGAGATCATTACCTCTTGAATGAACAATAAAATATCGTGAAAAAGAGCGAGATCACAGCAGTGGTTTCGCTTTTTTTGATTTCCTCTTGCAAAATGAGGAAATCTCATATATAATAGTAGAAAGGAAGATTGCAAGTTATGGCAACGATGCGAGAAGTTCAGAGCAACTGGACAGAGATCACCAATCGCCTATTGCACGACAAAGGAGAAATGCTGCAATTTCTGCGGTTCTCTGCAAATCTATACAAGCTGCCCTTTTCCAACGCAGCACTGGTGTATCGGGAGAACCCCAACATTCAGTACATCGCCAGTGCAACACAATGGAATCACAGCGGACGGTATGTCAGATCCGGAGAACACGGCATCACTGTATTCGACGAAACGCCCAGCCAAAATGCACTGCTGTTTTTGTTCGACGTTTCCCAGACCGATAATTCTAGTACGCCGGTCACATGGCAGCTGACTGCCGCAGAAACACCGGAGATCTGCAAATTGATCGGAACAGCACATCAAGCAAGCTATGCCACAGCTGCGGAATTGTGCATCGGTTTGGTGGAGCATTATCTGCAAACTCCCAGAATACAAACGGAAATTCGCTCTCATATGAACGCCATGCGGCTGAATGCGACTCAACAGGAGCAATATTTGACCTCGCTTCGGGAAGCAGCCGGCTATGTGACCGCTCTCCGAATGCAGCGAAATCGTGATGTCACATGGGAAATTCCAGAACCAAATCTGGATGCTATGGACTTTTTCCGAGAAAATCAGAATCTGATTCGGTTTTGCCGAATTGTCAATTTCACATATCGATATGCTCTCAGTGAAATGAAAGAAGCTATCAAAGAAAATACGATTCAGACGGAGGTGCAAAATGAACTACGAACAACTGAACGACTTCAAAAAAATGTTGAAACGAGAAGCCAACGAGGATATGTTGGATCTGATCATGAACGAGGACAGTCTTTTGATAGACATCGATTGGATGCGGATCGGATTTCAGGAAAATCTGGGGAGATACGGGAAAATCTGGTGGGAATGGATGCAACAGAATCATCCAGAACAACTGATATTCTCTCTAAAGAACGACTACTATCTGATTCTGCATCACGAGATCAATCTGAGAGCAGAGGTAGAATACCGGGAACTGTTCACCAGATATATGATCGAACAGAAAACGGGAACGTACTCGGAGCAGAGCGAGAAAGCCAGCCGGAAAGCGGAGGAACAGGTATTACAGCAGATCGTGTATCGGATTCCGCCGGAACTGGACATCATCAATCACTGCAAGACACCGGAGGACTTTCGGAAACTGCCGGAACTCCTGCACTATTAAAGGAAGAAATCAAAGAAGCGGAAACAGAAGTGGCATCTGTTTCCGCTTTTGCGTTAGAAGTCGATCAGGCACTTGCCGGAGAATTGTCCCAGTACAATGCTCTGAAAGTATGTGATACACCGGAGATCCTGATTCAGGCAGGCTGTCAGCCGCTGCCCATGCTCTATACCCAGAAGCATCTGCGTGATGCTGTCCACCCCAAGGGCAAAAACAGTCATTGGCATGGTCTGTCAGTGGAACAAGTCAAGCAGCTGCCGGAACTCATGCAGGAACCGGTCATGCTGTTTGATTCCATTTCGCCACACAACCAGAGAAATATGCTTGTTGCACTGCTGGCAGTAGATCAGGAAAGTATGCCGATCATCGTCAGCCTGCAAGCCAACGGTACCGGCACATATGACCTGGAGAAAGTCCCCACCAATTTCATTACCAGTGTGTACGGCAGAGTGAACTTTGCACAGTATTTGGAGCGTGTCACAGATGCGAATGCTCTCCTATACTGGAACGAAAAAAAGAGCCAAGAGCTTTTCAGGGTGTTAGGGCTACCATTGCCCCAATGCCTGGAACGCTTTGACTCTGACATCATTATACACCAAAGTACCAATATTGTCAATTCTGTTTCGGAAAAAGAAGCAAAAGCCGAAACAGTTTCGGAAAACACACAGCAGTTGTCCCTGTTTTCCGAGCCGGTTCCGGAAATGAATCTGTTGGGCATGGTTGGAACGACCGCCTATTACACCTATCCGAACCAATTGACACGGGACAGCTTATCCCAGATCCAGCAGAAGTCAAAAGCATATGTGATTGCTGCACCGTCCTGCATTCTCAGTACGGATTTTATGCTGGAACACAACATCTATTTTGTCAAAACAGACCGTGACATTAGTGTGGATCAGCTGCAAAGCAGCGATGCGATCGCCATCATGACACAGTGCATGGAAAAACAGCAGCAGTTGGTGGAAATATCTGCGGAAACCGCAGAATTTATGTGGCAGGATTTCCATGCTTCTGTCTACATCAATGGTGATCTGTTGCCGGAATATGATGCAGCATCTGACGGTATGGAGAGCATTGCTGCGGAGATTCGGGAAAGCAGCAATATCACCGTATCACAGTTTGATCTGGAACAGTATCAAAGCATTGCAGCAATGCAGGAAGCCCCCGCTGCATCAGAAAACGATAGTTTGACAGAAATTGCAGAAGCAATCCAAGCAGATCTGGAATTGATCTGCCGGGAATATGAGATACCAGTTACCCTGAAAAACATTGTGGTATACGGCAGCCGGAGCAAAGGCTATGAACACGAAGGCTCTGATCTGGATATTCTGGTAGAATACGAGGGCGATTTCCGTGAAGATGAACTGTTTGCCTTGTTTCACGATGCAGAAAATTCGCTGCAATATCAAGGAATTCCCATTGATGTCAATCCCATTCGTGCAGAAGAAAGCGGCACGATCAGAACATATTTACCAGCAGCAGATGCGTTTCTGGAGCATAAGCACATGATCCAGACAGCATTTGCACAGGTGCAGTCCCAGTTCAACCTGACCGCATCTCAGCAGGAATTTTCTCAGCGACTGGAGCATTTTGCGATCTCGGAGCAGCTGGATTCCGATCTGATCTCCGCAGCCTTTGAACGCTCTCACAATTTCCGCCGGAAATACGGCAGTGTGCAGCTGCTGAGCAAACGGATATTTGCCGGCAGGCTGAACCGTTTTTCCGAAGCCCTGCAAAATGCCATCGACCAGCAGAAGCCGCAGCAGGAGATCCCTCTGACCGATGAGGAAAAGGCATTTTTACAGGAGGATCTGGCAGTCGCTCTGCTTGGCATACAGCGAGGGTTTGAACGACAAAACGACAAGCCGTTTTCTGCGACATTTGGCGAAACGGAATTGACTGCGGTCTATGGCAATGCACGGAAAACGATTTCTTATGAATCTGTAGGAGATGCCATTCTTTCTCTTGCCGAAAGCGAGTATCAGGATATTGTACAGGGACGTACCATAGACGATTTGCGGCACAGACTTCCTACACTGACATCTGATGCGGCGGCAGAACATCTGATACAGGCTTTTGACGATGCAAGAATGGCAGACTGGCAGGGTGATCCCGTTAAGGAAAACCGCATGAAAAAGGCTCTCTATGCCATTCTGAACGATGAGGAGCAAACGGAAAAAGCCTTTGCTTCCATTGCAGATATGAAGTACAATTACAAGGTTTTGCCGGAAAAAGAAACGGTGTCCGATTCTGTGACGATGGTGTGGGACAAGAAATGGTTTACCGAGAGCGGATTATTTGAAAACTTTGTCAAAGGCCACCCTGATACAAGCTTCGCTCTGACCAACGCTGTGCTGGAGTTTCTGGACGAAAAACAGCACCAGGAACGAAATATTCCAGAACTTCGTGCTGGCTGGTACAAAAAAACAATGGTTTTCATAAATATTGTCCGGAACGGCGAAGAATTTCACTATGAGGGACGCTTTGATATTGGTGACGGAAAAGGTTCTGGCGGTGGCAGTCTGATCGACCACATTCGGGACTTCAATCAGGGTGTTCTGGATGCCCAACAGTTTCCCTACAATGATGCAGAGCATCAGGAAACTGCCAGATACACGCTGAACGTACTTGTGCCATTTTTGGAATCTCATGCCCAGCTGACATTGGAAGAAACGCAGATCTTAGAGGAGTTCAAAGCCAACAATCCGATCCGGACAGCGGAAACCATGCAGGAAATTGCTGCGGAAGAACCGATCACATCACAGCTTGGTCTGGAAGTTGGTGACGTGATCCGATACGACGGAAAACGATATGCAATCGAAGAACTGAATGATCGGCATATCACCATGAAAAATCTGGACGCACCGGATCTCGGCGGCGTGATCCTGTCGCAGTCGGAGGAACTGGTCTATGACGGCTGGCAGCAGGATATGCTGACAAAGGGATTTGAGATCCTCTCCCGTACATCGCAGAAAGCAGAACTGCAAAGCAATGTACGGGAGTGGTATCTCCATACATTTCCCACAGACGATCTTGGAGAAGATATTGCCGCAGATATTGCTTTTTCCGATTTGTACGGTAGAAAATCCACAGAGGTCTACGAGATCCTCGGTGTCGAGGATTCCGTGATCCGTGAGCGTGTGGAAGATCAACTGCGAGAGATCACAAATCCGACAGAGAAAATCGAGATCCCCGTTGTCAAGAATCTGGCTCAACTCAAAAGAACTGTCAAAGTTGGCATGGAATTTGAGATCACAGACCACGTCCGTCCAGAGTGCATTGGCGAAAAAAGAGTCATTACAGGATTCAATACGGTGGATTTCACCTCCCGCAAGCTGGACGAAGCCGGAGAACCTTACGGAAAAGACATTCACATGGACTTTGGCAAGGCGAAGAACTGGAATTTTGACGAAAATGAACTGACTGCCTACCTGGAAGATGGCAGCTTGCTGATGCAGTTTCACTTCGTAGAGCCAGAAACGCTGACGGAGAAAACCAGAGATCCGGAACTGGATAAGGCGATCAACTACATCAATGATTTCTGCGTGGACGAGTACGGTTCTGAAATGGATTCTTCTGACCTTTCTAACATCTCCCTCGCCTATACCACTGATGAAGATACCGACATTGAAATTCAGGTGACGGCAGATCTGGAGCATTTCCAGATGCGGTATGCCTATGGAGATACGGTTGTCCGGACAGAACAATACGAATCTCTGGAAGAAATGAACCGGAATGTGTTGTCTGTTCTGGATTTTAACGATCTGGTCACGCTGTCAGAGGACGAAAAAGCAGCCGCCCACACCGAGCCGCTTTCCAGAGAAGCAGCATTACAGCTGGAACTCATGCGAGGAACGGGCTTTGTGGGCGGAAAATTCCGTGTTTCCGACTATTATGCCGATCACCAGCCAAGCCAAAAGGAATTTGCCGTATTCTTGAAAGATGAATACGGCATCGGCGGTCACAGCGGAATCACACCGATCTACATGGCGAACCATGGTGCGTTCGGCATAGAGATCGAACTCGAAACCCATGAGAAATACACTTACAAGTGGAACGAAGTCGCAAAAGAAACTGCTGCCTTGCTGGATGCCGGCACGTACATTACTTCAAAGGACATCCAATGGCACATTCGTGATGCCAAGAACACCATTGAACATTTTGATCCGGTGTACAACACACAGGCTTCTCTGGAAGATGCGAAAGCTGCTCTCCGGCAATACGAGCCGGAAGCTTTGGCAGAAGAAACAGCTGCACCGGAAAAAGAGCCGGAAGTGACAACGAAAAGCGGCGTTGCCATTGGCGACCGATTCCGCAATCTGACTACCGGAGAGATCTGCGAAGTGGTCGGTCTGACCGGAGCATTGCCGTGGATCACAAGCGACTGCACTGTTTCCAGAACAAGCGGCAGCTTTGTGGTTACGGAAAACATCTCCTATGAGAGATTGCTGGATACCACTCTGTTTGAAAAGGCAGAACCGCAGGCAGAAGTTGTGGAACAGGCAGAAGAGCCTGTTTTTTCCGAAGAACAGCCGGAAAGCAATGCCGAACTGCCGCAGAATTACCGCATCACCTCAGATACACTGGGCATTGGACTGCCCAAAGAACGAATCGAAGCCAATCTGCTTGCGATCCGCACATTGCAGGAACTGGAAACAGAACAGCGACTGGCAACAGAAGCAGAACAAGAGATACTGGCGGAATATGTGGGCTGGGGCGGTCTGAAACAAGTCTTTGAAACCACCTCCAGTTACTATGACGAGGTAAAGGAACTGCTGTCCCCGGAAGAATATGCGGCTGCAAGAGAATCTACCCTGACGGCTTTCTATACGCCGCCTGCTGTGATTCGTGCGGTGTATCAGGAATTGGAACGGATCGGCATCACTTCCGGCGAGATTCTGGAACCGTCCTGCGGCATCGGAACATTTCTGGGACTTTGCCCGGAGAGTATGCAAAATTGTCATTTTTCCGGTGTGGAACTGGACAGCATCTCCGGCAGAATTGCACAGCAGCTGTATCCCCAGTCTGCAATCCAGGTCAACGGTTTTGAAAAGACCCATTTTCAGGACAATGCGTTTGTTGCCGCTGTGGGAAATGTTCCCTTCGGCGACTTTTCGGTATACGATGCCACATACGACAGCCATCATTTTCTGATCCACGACTATTTCTTTGCAAAAACGCTGGACAAGGTATGCCCCGGCGGCATTGTCGCACTGATCACATCCAAAGGAACGATGGACAAGGAAAACGCATCTGTCCGACAGTATCTGGCAGAACGTGCGGAACTGCTGGGAGCAATCCGGCTGCCCAACACTACCTTTAAGTATGCTGCCGGCACCGAAGTCACTTCAGACATTCTGTTCCTGCGGAAACGAACAGAGCCAATGACAGAACAGCCGGAGTGGGTGCAGCTGAAACCAGATGCCAACGGCATCCGCATCAACGCATATTTTGCCGATCACCCGGAAATGATTCTGGGCGAAATGCAGATGACCAGCGGCAGATTTGGTGTAGAAAGCACTTGTGCAGACACGCTGCGGAATCCGCTGAGCATGGAACTGGAACGTGCCGTGAATTGTCTGCCAGTGCCGCCAGTACCGGTTCCGGTGGAAGAATCGGTGGAAATACCGTTTATTTCAGCGGAAAATGTGCGGAACTATTCCTATGCCGTTATGGACGGCAAGCTGTATTACAAAAAGGACGGCATCATGCTGCCGTTTTCGCCGGAACTGACCAATCTCACCAAGGCAGAACCAACAGATGCAGAAGCCAGAATTCGTGCTGCACTGCCGATTCGGGACTGTCTGCGGGATCTGGTAACTTTGCAGCTGAACGGTGCAGAAGATACGGAAGTCCGCAGCAAGCAGCAGGAAATGGAGCAGTATTACGACCAGTTTGTGCAGCAGTATGATCGGCTGACGGAAAAGAAAAACCGTAGGATTCTGGAAGTAGATACCGGTTATACGCTGCTGTCTGCACTGGAAAAAGTAGATGAAAAAGGCAAATTTGTAGAAAAAACCGACCTGTTCACGAAACGGACGATTCGCCAGAAGTATCAGATCACCAGTGCAGACACTGCACAGGATGCTCTGACCTACAGCATGAATGAAAACGCCTGCGTGGACATGGCATATATGCAAAATCTGACCGGAAAAACAGAAGAAGAATTGTATATGGAATTGCAGGGACTGATTTTCCGCAACCCGTCCTATGATGCTGCGGATCCGGATTCCCATGCGTACTTGCCGGCAGATGAGTATCTCTCCGGAAATGTACGGAAAAAGCTGACCATTGCAGAAGATGCCGCCAGAACGGATGCCAGATATACCATCAATGTAGAACGGTTACAGGCAGCACAGCCCCAGTGGCTGGAAGCTGCCGACATCTTTGTACGTCTGGGAACCACATGGATTCCCACAGAGTACTACGAGCAGTTCGCCAAGGAAACCTTTGAAATCTCTTTCTGGAATCGGAATTTCCATGTGGAATTTGATGCTTTTTCCGGTTCCTATCGTGTCAGCGGACGAAGTACGGAAAAAAACAACATTTCAATTACTGACATCTACGGAACAAAACGCATGAATGCTCTGATGATTCTGGATAATCTGCTGAACTCTCGACGGGTAGAAGTGGTAGATTATTACGAGGATCCAGACGGCAAAAAGCACCGTGTGGTCAACAAAGATGAAACCGAAGCGGCACAGATCAAGGCAGATGCCATTAAGGAACGTTTTTCCGAATGGATCTGGGAAGATGCAGACCGTCGGGAAAATCTCTGTCAGATCTACAATCAGTCGATCAACTGCATCCGTCCACGGGAGTATGACGGCAGCATCTTACAGCTGCCCGGCATGAATCCGGACATCACACTGCGACCGCATCAGAAAAATGCCGTTGCCAGAATCCTGTTCGGCAAAAACACACTGCTGGCTCATGCCGTTGGTGCCGGAAAGACCTTTGAAATGATTGCTGCGGCACAGGAACTGAAACGGTTGGGGCTGTGCCGGAAAAGTCTGGTGGTTGTTCCCAATCATCTGACAGAACAGTTTGCAGCGGACTATATCAAACTGTACCCCTCTGCCAATATCCTTGTAGCAACCCAGGCGACATTTGAACAAGACAAACGGAAAGAATTTTTCACCAAGGCAATGCTGGGCGACTATGATGCCATTATCATGGGACACAGCCAGTTTTCCCTGATTCCAGTTTCTCCGGAACGAGAACGGGCATTGCTGTGGCAGCAGGAAGATGAGATCACCAGAGGAATTGAAGAATTGAATCATTCCGGAAATGGCAGAAGTTTTTCTGTCAAACAAATGGAAGCATCCCGGAAAAAGATCAAAAAGAAGCTGGAAGCTTTGCAGGACAAAAAACGAGATGATGATACCGTCTATTTTGAAGAACTGGGTGTAGATCATCTGTTTCTGGATGAAGCCCATATGTTCAAGAATCTGGAGATCTTCACAAAAATGCAGAACGTAGGAATTTCCAGCGGTTCTGTTCGGGCATCTGATCTGTACATGAAAGTACAGTATCTGGACGAGATCACCCACGGAAAAGGCTGCACATTTGCTACCGGCACACCAATCTCCAACAGCATTGCTGAAGCCTATACTTTCCAGAAATACTTACAGCATGATGCTCTGGCAGAAATGGGTATGATACACTTTGACTGCTGGGCTGGCACATATCTGGAAGCTGTCACCGCAGGAGAAGTGGCTCCGGAGGGCGGAAGATACCGTGTCAAGACCAGATTCTCCAAGTTTCACAATCTGCCGGAACTCACCAACCTATTCCGGGAAATTGCAGACATTCAGACCGCAGATATGCTGCATCTGGACGTTCCGAAAGCCGTATTTCACAATGAAGTGCTGCCCTCCTCGGAGATTCAGAAGCAGTTCATGCAATCCTTTATGGAACGTGCTGACAGGATCCGCAGCGGCGGCGTAGACAGTTCCATGGACAATATGCTGTCCATCACCAACGATGGCAGAAGTCTGGCTCTGGATCAGCGTTTGCTGAACCGTGACTTGCCGGAATCGGAACACAGCAAGGCTCTGGCGTGTGCCAAGAACGTATACCGCATCTGGCAGGAAACCAGCGAACAGCTTTCTGCACAGTTGATCTTCTCAGACTTGTCCACACCGGACAAAGCCAAGAGCAGCGAAGGATTTACCAACATCTATGACAGCATCAAGAATCACCTGATCGACATGGGAATCCCGGCAGAACAAATCGCATATATCCATGAAGCAAGTACCAACAAGCAAAAGGAAGCCCTCTTTGAAAAGGTACGTACCGGAAAAGTGCGTGTGCTGCTGGGTTCAACGGAAAAGATGGGTGCAGGAACAAACGTGCAGGATCGCCTGATCGCACTGCATCATGTAGATGTGCCGTGGCGACCCAGCGACATCGAGCAGCGAGAGGGACGAATTATCCGGCAGGGCAATCAAAATGCAGAAGTACACATTTACCGCTATATCACAGAGGATACCTTTGATTCCTACAGCTGGCAGACCATTGAGCGGAAGCAGAAGATCACCGGTCAGATCATGACATCCAAATCGCCCAACCGAAATGTGGAGGACGTAGACGACCGTGCATTATCCTATGCGGAAGTGAAGGCAGTCTGCACGGGAGATCCCCGGTTAAAAGAGCAGATGGAACTGGACATTGAGGTATCCAAGCTGAAAGCATCCAGAAACAGCTGGCGAAACCAGCGGTACCGGCTGGAAAACATGGTCCGGAACGAATATCCGAAACAAATTCAGCAAAAGGAGCAATTCATTCAGCATTACACCGACGATATGAAGCACTATACGGAACACTACACGCCCAATGCGGACGGATTCTCTCCCATGTGCATTCGTGGTGTGATGTACACAGAACGAAAGAAAGCTGCTGCTGCTCTGATGCAGGCAATTCGCAGTTTTGTCAAGCCGGACAATTCCAAGGCAGAGATCGGCGAATACTGCGGATTTGCCATGTACGCCCGTTTCGAGCCGCTGCAAAAGGGATACACCATGACATTGGAACACAGCGGTGTACATCGTCTGGAACTGGGCGATGACAGTTCCGGCAACATTACCCGAATTGACAATGTGCTCCGTGGTATTGAGGAAAGGATCCAGAATGCCACGCACCAGTTGGAGGACATTCAGACGCAGTTGCACACAGCGGAAGTGGAGATGCAAAAGCCATTTACCAAGGAAGCAGAGTATCAGGAAAAATCCAGCCGTCTGGCTGCCCTGAATGCTGCACTGCAATTCGAGGACAAGGACGAAATTATCAGTGAAGGCTCTGATGCTCCGGAGCAGAGTGCTGCGGAACAAGAGAGAAAGCCAAAAGACTGCATTGATCTGTAACGAAAATCCGGATGTGCTATCCGTGCCGGAAAAACAAATCGGGCGTATGAAAAGTGGAAGGTGAAAATTATGACTGATCTGATAGGAGAACGATTTGGAAAGTTGACTGTGCTGGAATACATCGGTAACAGTCAATGGAAATGTCGCTGCGATTGTGGGAATATCACAACAGCAACGACAACAAGATTAAAGCGTGGAGAGAAAACATCTTGTGGATGCAAAATTGGTGGGTTTCAAGATTTAACAGGACAGCGTTTTGGACGTTTGATGGTAAAAAAATATGCTGGAAAAAGTCGATGGATCTGTATCTGTGATTGTGGTCGCGAAACGGAAGCAGCGGCAAACAATCTGAAAAATGGTCATGTCACCTCTTGCGGATGTGCCAGGGGGTTAGGGATTGTTGGACAACGATTTGGAAAATTAACCGTATTAGAGCAACTTGACGAAACACATTACATGTGTCGCTGTGATTGCGGTGAAACATGTGAGCGTAACTACGGCTCATTGATTAATGGTCTTACCACAACGTGTAGTAACTGTACAAAGGAACGTAGAGTTAAAAGCACAGAAAAGTATTTTGTGGAAGGCACACATCTTCCACAAATAAAACTCGACAAGAAGCCGCCAAAAACAAACAAGTCCGGACACATCGGTGTTTGCTGGGACAAATCCCGTGGCAAATGGATGGCGAACATCCGCTTTCAGGGAAAACGGTATAACCTGGGACGGTTCGATCACATTCAAGATGCCATAGATGCCAGAGAAGCCGCCGAAAAAGCGATCTTTGGAGATTTTTTGACGTGGTATGAAGATAACAAGGGGAAATAATACGTCGTGCAACATGAGAAAAAACAGTTGACATTCTTGTGGTGTTGTGCTATAATAAAAGCGAAAGATATGATGTAATGGCAATGCCATCACAAAAAGAAAGCCCCCAGAGATGCGACCTCTGGGGGCTTTCGCCTTATCCTATGAAAGGAAGGCACGGTATTCGGCTGTTGTCGGCTTTACTTCCCGCCCAGCCATTTGTGAAGTGCATACAATGCAATCTCCACGCCAACGGAAATTAAGATAGATATGATGTAATACAGCAATGTCCTCACCTCCTCCCTGACGGAGGAAAGCCGACGTTCTATTATACCATATCATAAGAGATGCTGTCAAATGACAGCATCTTTTTTATCTCAAGCCGATTCTGCATAGACAAAATCAGTATACCACAGAATCAAAGACTTGTAAAATCTGCAAATACACCAGATCGCATATTTTACAAGCCGAATCGTTTCTGGTATAATCGGAAAGAAAATATCGTGAAACCGGAAAAGAGATTCTGCCATGCCTACTAACCTTGCTGCACAGCTATTTGATATTGACGGATTGCTTCTGACAAAAGTCGAATCCGATTATAACACAGTCACGCTCCATGTAGAGATGGAACGGCAGGAGCAGCCATGCCCGGAGTGCGGCGTTCTGACAGACACAGTGCACGACTATCGCCAGCAAAAGGTCAAAGAAGTATCGATCCTCGGAAAAGAAACGACACTGATTCTCCGAAAACGACGGTATGTATGCAAAAGCTGCTGCAAGCGTTTTCCGGAAAAGAATGATCTGTTGTCCAGATATGCCAGAATGACTGCACGTCTGACAAATCAGATCTGTGGGAAGCTGGAGAATGAGTATTCCTTTTCCAGTGTAGCCAGAGAAGTAGGAACATCCGTATCTACTGTGATCCGCACGTTCGATCAGAATGTTTGTTTCGATGAGTTGCCGATTCTGGAACAGTCCGTTGCCATTGATGAATTCAAAGGCAATACTGGACGGGAAAAATATCAGTGTATCGTCACTGATCCGGAAAAGAGAAAGGTACTGGACATTCTCCCGGACCGACACAAGAAAGATGTCAGATCGTATTTCCTGCAATGGAAAGAGAAAGTACGGGAAAAGGTCACACATTTCATTTCTGATATGTGGAAGCCTTATCAGGATACCGCAGCAGAGGTGTTTTCCAAGGCTGTGCGAGTAGTAGATAAGTATCACTGGATACGGCAAGTGATCTGGGCGTTTGAATCGATCCGGAAACAAGAGCAAGCGAAGCTTAGCCGCAAGGAGCGAGTGCAGTTCAAGCGTTCCAGAGTGTTGCTGAACAAGCGATTTGACTATCTGGAGGAATCGGATCAGGAACACGTGACTGCCATGCTCCAGCTGTCAGAACGGCTGCATAAAGCCCATCGCATCAAAGATGATTTTTTACAAGTGCTGGACTGTGACACCGGAGAAGCAGCAGAACAGACATTAGACCTTTGGCTAAGCCTTGCCCGGAACAGCGGATTAAAAGAGTTTGAAGCCTGCTGTGACACCATAGAAGAATGGAAAGAGGAAATACTCCATTCGTTTGACTGCCCGTACACCAATGGTTACACAGAGGGCTGCAACAACCGGATCAAAGTGCTAAAGCGAAATGCCTACGGCTACCGGAACTTTGGACGTTTCCGAAATCGCATCCTGCATATGTTTTCCGGCTCTTATAGGCGGCGAGAAATGGAAAAAGCTGCCCAAAATGAGCAGCCGTAAAAACAAGGGTATATATTATACCACAAAATAAAACATTTGTCAAATCTGCAAAAGGGCAAATTCGCAGATTTTACAAGTCTGTTTTTTTGTGTTATAATATATTCAAGATCAAACGTTAGTTTGATCTTGGGTAGTAAACCATTTGTAGCTTGACAATCAAATACAGCAGGAGCAAATACAAAAATCTGCGTCCAGGATCACGTGATAACAATCACTACCGCATTCCCGAAGTATCGGGTTGTGATGCAGCGGAAAGTACGCCATGACACACCTACTATTCAATTCCAATCAGGTGGATAGCGAGAACTACAGACCGCAAGCCGATCATCAAATCGACTGCATAGGACACATACGCAGATCAATTGACAAAAGATACTCTGTTCCGGAAAAGGAATAGCCGTGGGAAATAAACCCTCCGGTGGCTGAGATGCCGTGGTTGCTGCATTGATACGCAGCCGTTTGCACCTGTTTACAGATGGATTTTACTACCCCAACATTTCGTAAAGAGCCAAATTTGTTTGAAACGCTGCTGCTGAATCTCGTTATGGTAAACGGCGATCAAGTGGAAAATGAGGAAAAGCCGCTGTGGGAATCCGATACTGTACGTCGAGAGGAACGAACGGAGATCCCGTTTCCGGATAATCTTGCAGAACTTTATACACTACAGTCAAGACGTGTTTTCTTGGAACGTGAAAATGATACAGTGATCCGTTATTACCTGATTGGCGGAGATTTTTTCCAGAAGGAAAATGCATTCATGGAGCCTATGACTGTATGGAGAACACCGAAAAAAGAAAAGGATTCCTACGTGCCGAGAAGACACGATGCCAACAAGCAAATGTGGCGTGATTTTGCTTTGCTGTATGATTATAAAGAGGGAAATCATGTTGCAGGTGTAATTCAGTGGGTTCAGCGGATTGCGGAAGAAATTGACATGCAAATGGTACAAACAACAATTGTATCCGTTCAATATGGAGATAAGGATTTCTTTGTGCAAAATGTATTCTGGGATTCTCTTATGGTAAACAAGCAGTTGCTGATAGACATTGGTGCAAACTGGCGGGAAAAAATCAAAGTAGAGATCAACAGATGCGAACAGCTTGCAGATGCCATTCGCAAATTAGCCGGTAACTTATATCTTGCATCAGGCGGAACCAAGGGCGATGCCAAGAGCTGGGATAAGACTTTTCTGAAATCCAGAGAATCTGCCAGTGCACAGCTGTACTTCCGTCTGGACATGCCGTTCCGTCGCTGGCTGGCTGGGATCACTCCGGAAGAAGTAGATTCTGCTGATTATGAAACAGAGGAAAGGGTATTTTCTGCATGGCAGAAAACTGCAAAGACAATCGCATACAGCTGTGCGGAAGAACTGGCAATGCATGCAGGAGATGCTGCTATGGTAGGACATGAGATAACAAATGAGAAAAGCGGAGACAGTGTTCGATATTCTGCCCCGAAAGCAATTCATCAATTCCGCATACAGGTGGCAGAAATCTATAAAAAGATCTAGTGAAAGGAGATGAAATCATGTCAAAGATCGACGATGTCAGAAATTATACCTATCGGCAAATTCAGTTTTTGATCCGGCAAAAGGAAACCAGTGTCGGAAAAGCGATGCTTGCCAATCTGCGTAGAGGCATTGGAAAAACACCGGGAGAGCTTCCGGAATTGTGGGGAGCATTTCTGAATGAAATGCCGTCAGAACTTTACGGAAATTCCGGTATGCCGAGCGAAGGCGAGTGGGCTGTTTATATTGCATTGACTTTGTTTGCCCTGCATCAGCAGGGGAATGCTGAACCGGTGCACTGTGAGAAAGTGTCCCTCGGCACGGCTGCTGCCAGGTTGATGAATGAAAAAACAGAAGAAGAACGAGGACGAATTCTGCGGAGATTTGGTCCGGTTGTTACGGCAAAGAGCATGCAGGAACTGTCACACCATTTAAGAGGATTGATCCAGCTCTGCAAAGCAAAAGGCGTGCGGCTGGATTATGTACAGCTTGCAGGAGATATTTACCGTTTTCAGTTTCTGGAGAGCCGGAAAGAAGTACAGCTTTCGTGGGGACAAGACTTTTATTATGTTGAAAAAGGAGAAAAACAATGAGTATTTATGTTGATTTTCATGTGTTGCAGACCGTTCCGCCCAGCTGTGTCAATCGTGATGACACAGGAAGCCCCAAGACCGCTGTCTACGGCGGTTCCGTCAGAGCGAGAGTTTCGTCGCAGGCGTGGAAGCATGCCATGAGAAAGGAATTCCGGGGCATGTTTGCGGAAGATGATCTGGGAAACCGCACGAAAAATGTTGTGCAGCTGGTTGCACAGGAAATGCAGTCTATAGATGCTTCTCTCGATGAAAAGAAGTGCCTGAAGAAAGCATCAGATGCATTGAAGGCAGCAGGAATCAGCCTGAAAGCGAAAAAAGAGGAAATCGAAAAGGCAGATGCGTTGTTTTTTATGAGCAACCGACAGGCAAAGGAAATTGCCCGACTTGCATGCTGGGACACAGCAGACAAAAATGATTTCAAAAAGGCTTTGAAGGAATATCCGTCTGTAGACATTGCCCTGTTTGGACGAATGGCTGCGAGCGACCCGACATTGAATTACGATGCCGCCTCTCAGGTTGCCCATGCGATCTCCACGCATGCTGTCCAGAACGAGTACGATTATTTTACTGCGGTAGATGATATTTCAGAGGACGACAATGCCGGAGCAGGCCACCTCGGAACCGTAGAATTCAACTCGTCCACGTTGTATCGCTATGCCAATGTGAATGTGTCTGAACTGCGGAAGACACTGGACGATGCCGCTGATGTGGCTGTGGTCGTGCGTAAATTTGCAGAAGCATTTATCCGTTCTATGCCGACCGGCAAGGAAAATACCTTCGCAAACCGCACATTTCCGGACGCTGTTTATGTGACGATCCGAATGGATCAGCCTGTCAACCTGTGCGGTGCATTTGAAAAGCCTGTTCGTGCATCGGAAGACGGTTATGCTACAGAATCGGAAAAGCGGCTGGCAGCGTATGCAGAGAAAATATACAGCCGGTATGCGGCAGAGCCAAAGGCAGCTTTTTGCATTGGCGATGCACTTTCGGATATTGCACAGCAGCTGTCTTTGCCGGAGCTTCTGGACACACTGGAATCCAATTTGCGGGAACAAGTCAGTGAGGCATAATAAAAATGGCAGTATTATTGTTGCGGTTGGCTGCCCCGTTACAGGCGTGGGGCAGTAACTCGAAATTTATCATTCGGAACACAGAACGGGAGCCGACGAAAAGCGGTGTGGTCGGAATGCTTGCTGCCGCACTGGGCATACAGAGAAATGATGATCCGAAAAAGCTGGAGCCGCTTACAGCACTGCGTTTTGGCGTTCGTGCGGAAAAAGAGGGCAGGCTTTTGAAAGACTTTCATATGGTGCATTATCCAAAAGCAACACCAGATGTTACAGAACGGCACTATCTTTCTGATGCAGTTTTTCTGGTAGCACTGGAATCGGAGGACACTGCCTTTTTGCAGAAAATTGCAGAGGCATTGCAGCATCCGGTCTATCCGTTGTATCTCGGCAGAAAATCGTGCCCGCCGACACTTCCGATCGTATGGGGTGTACGGGAAAAAAGTCTGGAAGCAGTTCTGAAAGAAGAACCGCCTCTTTGCAACGAGAAAGCCGGCACATTCCGCATCGCCTATGAAGTGCCGTTTGGCGGTATTCCGGTGCAGGACGTTCCGCAGTCGTTTTCTCAGCTGCACAGACAGCATGGCTGGCGTATGAAGTGCGAAGAGATCATCACCGGCAAAGAACATGACCCGTTTTCGGAATTGTGAGGTGTCGTATGTATCTGACAAGAATTCAATTAGATCTGACAAAGACGAAAACCATGCAGGCGTTGGTGGCACCAAAATTGTTTCACGGTACCATTGAATGTGCAGAGCCGGAGGGAAGAACGCGGAAACTCTGGAGATTGGATACTCTCAATGGGAATCAGTATCTTCTGATTTTGACAGAATCTCCGCTGGACTTTTCGGAAGTTGTAAGGCAATTTGGCACAGGGACATGTGCAGAAACCAAAAAATATGATGTTCTGCTTGACAGGATCACAAACGGAAGCAAGTGGCAGTTCCGGTTGAAAGCCAATCCGGTTGTTTATAAGAAGATCGCACAGTCCAAAAGAGGAAAACCAGTTGCACATATTACGACTGCGTATCAGGAAGAATGGCTGGAAAAACAGGCGGCGAAACATGGCTTTGCACTGGAAGAAGACCAGTGGCTTGTAACAGAATCTAAATGGTATCGTTTCCGAAAAGGGGACAGCAGGCAGTATGTGCGGATACTGGCAGTTACATATGAAGGGATTCTGACTGTGACAGATGCCGAATGCTTTCAGTTGTCCCTTATGCAGGGGATCGGCAGAGGAAAGGCATATGGACTTGGAATGCTGACCGTGGCAGGGGAGCACTGATGGCAGAACAAAACGGTATGGAAAAGCCGGATTTGCAGGCACTTCCGACGATCAACGACCGTATGACGTTTCTCTATCTGGAACACTGCAAGATCCATCGGGAAGACGGTGCGATCACAGCACGTGATCTGGAAGGCACGCTGTACATTCCGGCGGCAGCAATTACTGTGCTGCTGCTTGGACCGGGGACAGACATTTCTCATCGAGCCATGGAACTGATCGGTGATACGGGGATCAGTGTGATCTGGGTCGGAGAACATGGGGTGCGATATTATGCACATGGGCGAGCTCTGAATTCTCACAGCACGTTGCTGGAAAAACAGGCAAAATTGGTTTCTAACACCAGAAAGCACCTTGATGTTGTCCGCAAAATGTACGAGATGCGGTTTGCAGATGCAGATGTGTCAGGCATGACATTGCAGCAGCTGCGGGGACGTGAAGGTGCACGAATGCGAAAAATCTATCGGGAGCAAGCAAAAAAATGGGACGTTTCGTGGGACGGGAGAAAGTATGATGCAGAAGACTTTTCTGCAAGCGATCCGGTGAATCAGGCTCTTTCTGCCGGAAATGTCTGCCTTTATGGGCTTGCTTCTGCGGTAATCACTGCACTGGGCTGTGCACCGAGTCTGGGATTTATCCATGTCGGGCATGAATTTTCATTTGCCTATGACATTGCAGACTTGTATAAAGCAGAGGTCACGATTCCGCTTGCCTTTGAACTGGCAGCAGAGGAGCCGCCTGATCTTCCCAATATCATGCGTAGAAGGGTTCGGAATGTGTTTTCGGAAACCAAGCTGTTGGAGCGAATGGTGAAAGATGTCAAATATCTTTTGCAGGAATCCCAGCCGCAGGAGCAGCAGGAAGTTGTTTATTTGTGGGACAATTTGAAAGAACATGTGGAGTACGGCATTTCTTATGGTAAATATGAGGCTGGAATATGATTGTACTTACGATAGCAAATTGTCCGCCGAAACTGCGTGGAGATCTTTCAAAATGGCTGCTTGAGATCAATACAGGTGTTTATGTGGGGCGTGTGAGTGCCAGAGTTCGTGAGGCACTCTGGCAAAGAGTTTGCGAGAATATCCGTGACGGACAAGCTACGATGGTGTTTACTGCGAACAATGAGCAGCATATGGATTTCTATGTGCATAACACGGCATGGGAGCCGGTCGATCTGGACGGCATAAAACTAATGAAGCATCCGCATCGTCATAACGCCGCGGAGAGTGGTTTAAAAGCAGGCTTTAGTAATGCTGCAAAACAGCGAATGGGAGCAAAGAAACGCAGAAGATCTGGTTCCCGTTCAGATGCCGACAGTGTGGAAGAATCTTTTGTAATTATCGACATAGAAACAACAGGCCTTGCAGCTGAAAAAGATGAAATTCTGGAACTTGGAGCAATACGGGTTCGGAATGGAAAGTGTGTGGACGAATATCAGCAGCTGATACTGGTTCATAATGAAATTCCTGAAACGATCACTGCATTGACGGGAATTGAGAATGCATCTGTCAAAGCAAATGGAATCCCTATTCAAGATGCCTTAGCTGCATTTTATGATTTTATAGGAAGCAGTATGGTGTTGGGGTATTGTATTGATTTTGATAAAAAATTTCTCGAAACTGAAAGCCAAAGAAATGGCATGGATTTTCCAGAAATGGATACCTATGATGTAATGCAGGCTGCAAAAAGCAAAATAAAGGGGTTGAGAAGTTATAAACTCGAAACAATAGCAAACGTATTGGAAATTCCGGCAAAGCAGGAGCATCGTGCACTGGCAGACTGTCAGCTTTTGTATCAGGTGTATTGCAAACTAAATGAAAATGAAGCAGGCTGATGGAAAAAGTAACGCTGTTTTGGGATCTTTTTAGTCTTTTCCCCGCATAGGCGGGGGTGATCCCGAATCCGCCCACACATGATATACATAATAAGCCTTTTCCCCGCATAGGCGGGGGTGATCCCGAGTGCTGCAAGTACACGGTGAAGCCGTCTGACTTTTCCCCGCATAGGCGGGGGTGATCCGGAGTAACCCATGAGAGAAATCATTAAAGAAGACTTTTCCCCGCATAGGCGGGGGTGATCCTCTTTCTGATGAGGACTTGTGCAGAGAGATCAACTTTTCCCCGCATAGGCGGGGGTGATCCCTTTTCAATGGCAAATTAGAACGGGAAATAGATCTTTTCCCCGCATAGGCGGGGGTGATCCTGACATTTGTAATGCCGATGCATACTGAAAAAACTTTTCCCCGCATAGGCGGGGGTGATCCTGGCGGCGTGCACACAAGCTGTATGGTGAGATGCCTTTTCCCCGCATAGGCGGGGGTGATCCTTCGACAGCAGCCGGAACCGGCTCCGCCCTCGGCTTTTCCCCGCATAGGCGGGGGTGATCCCTTTTCTATTATTAGATGTGCCCCGCACCCACGCTTTTCCCCGCATAGGCGGGGGTGATCCTGCGGTAACACCGCCAATCGCACACATACAAGCCTTTTCCCCGCATAGGCGGGGGTGATCCCGTCCCCCATGAATCAAAAGCACAGCAGTTAAACTTTTCCCCGCATAGGCGGGGGTGATCCTGAAATCAGCACCGTGGGGAAGTCCCTGCGGTGCTTTTCCCCGCATAGGCGGGGGTGATCCCTCGCATATCTTCATATACTTGTGACATCGGGACTTTTCCCCGCATAGGCGGGGGTGATCCTAAGATCGGCATGGTGACCGGTGTAGAACTATCCTTTTCCCCGCATAGGCGGGGGTGATCCTAGTGGACGTTGTACTGGGTAATGAAGTTATACCTTTTCCCCGCATAGGCGGGGGTGATCCTACCAACAGATACAACAAGTACAGCGGTCATAACCTTTTCCCCGCATAGGCGGGGGTGATCCTAAAGCCGTCTTTCAACACAAAACGAGTGCGGTCTTTTCCCCGCATAGGCGGGGGTGATCCCACGGTCAAGCTTATCCTCCCACCGGTCAAGGTCCTTTTCCCCGCATAGGCGGGGGTGATCCTGGCTATCGGTTAGATGATAATGGGGAAAAATACTTTTCCCCGCATAGGCGGGGGTGATCCTGACATATGTAGACGGTATTAAAAATTTGTCTGCTTTTCCCCGCATAGGCGGGGGTGATCCTTAACCCGTATGGACTTGGAACTGATTTTGTCGCTTTTCCCCGCATAGGCGGGGGTGATCCCGGCAAGCGGCAAAAATCGTGCTTATGTCATGCCTTTTCCCCGCATAGGCGGGGGTGATCCCGGGGGGTCGGGGGGCGTGCCGCCGCCCCGTGGCCTTTTCCCCGCATAGGCGGGGGTGATCCGGCGACAGGTTCGGCTACCGGTCTGCGGGTGGTCTTTTCCCCGCATAGGCGGGGGTGATCCTCCACCGTGATAGCAGCACTGGCGGATTACTTTCTTTTCCCCGCATAGGCGGGGGTGATCCCTTTAAGAGGTCTTGCAAAGTCCAGTTGTACCGCTTTTCCCCGCATAGGCGGGGGTGATCCGGACACGCCTTTTACAAAAATCTTGGAGCAGGGCTTTTCCCCGCATAGGCGGGGGTGATCCTATCAAGTGCCCGCCGGTGTGCTCTGGCTGGCGCTTTTCCCCGCATAGGCGGGGGTGATCCTTATCTGCTGTATCCCAGACGATGAGGTCAGCTGCTTTTCCCCGCATAGGCGGGGGTGATCCTGTATACAAATAGCATTGGAGGTGTTGTACAAACTTTTCCCCGCATAGGCGGGGGTGATCCCCACGGCAGTAAGTCAAGCAATGTGTACATACGCTTTTCCCCGCATAGGCGGGGGTGATCCTCTGATTGACATCTTGGGGCTTGGCGGCGTAGCCTTTTCCCCGCATAGGCGGGGGTGATCCTACACCTGCAAAGAGTGGAACCGTCCTGTTTCACTTTTCCCCGCATAGGCGGGGGTGATCCTTATAGAAGAATCTATTTTAGACTTGTTCATATCTTTTCCCCGCATAGGCGGGGGTGATCCCTGACGGCACTGCACACGTACTGACTGCCAAGCCTTTTCCCCGCATAGGCGGGGGTGATCCCATCGAGACGAATTCCGGCAGCCGTGCCAGTAGCTTTTCCCCGCATAGGCGGGGGTGATCCCATGGTTTCCATGGTAGACGCACCGACCTCCGTCTTTTCCCCGCATAGGCGGGGGTGATCCCGCTGCAATGTCATTAACTTAAAACGGCCCTTGAATGGCAAGCAGAATGTCTGGAAGTATCAAAATGGCGAGGAAAAGAGCGATTCGGACGGACGGGAGAAAGATGTTTGATGATGTCAGATTTGAGTGCGTTCAAGACACGCGAAAGAGAGGGAATGCTTTTAAACAGTACACCCATCAGATTATGGTAGATCAATCTGGTGGCAGTTCTTCGATTGATCTTGTACTT
>OGCQ01000344.1_pt1 | contig 81287 bp, 77 predicted proteins | sample 1570161 | NCBI WGS metagenome assembly OGCQ01 (sample SAMEA4384402, study PRJEB24528) | human gut metagenome | reverse complement strand
GACTCAAAATTAAAAAGCTAGAGTTCCATAATTGGGAATCTCTAGCTTTTTTGTGACTGAGAACTATTTTGTCTCAGACTCTTTCTTTTTTTCAATATCTGAGTCTAAAGTTACTAAAAATTTCTAGTTTATTTTTGGGGATGGTAATTTTAGGTAACGAAAAAGAGAAGAGGTTTTTATCCTTCTTCTCTCTAAAACTAACTACCCAATACTAATTTTTAGTTCTTGCTTAAGAGCTACAGCTAATTTGCTCATAGTTTCAATGCTAGTGTTATGTCCTCTTTCAATACGAGCGATAGTTGATTGAGGAACATGGGATAGCTCTGAAAGTTGGCGTTGTGTTAGACCTGCTTTTGAGCGAGCATTAGCAACAGCTACCGCACTTTCTAAAATGGCTTTTTCTGCTTGGTAGCCCTCATTAAAAGAATTATCACTAAGTTGTTCATTTAAGAAATCATTGAATTTAATTGTTTTCATTTTTCTGTTCCCCTTCAAATTCTTTTTTGATGACTTGTGCCTTTTTAATTTCATTAATTGGTGTTTTTTGAGTTTTTTTGGTAAATCCATGTGTAATAATATATCTATTATCGACAGCATGAAAGTAGATAGCACGTTGAATATTAGATGATACTTTGGAACGAATTTCAAAAATATCACTATTTAATTTCTTTACCCATTCCATACGCTGGGCAGTTAATAGCCCATGTTCTTGTATCATGCTAATAGTTGCCAGTAGTTTTTCTCTATCTTTTTGTGGTAAGGATTTATAAAACTCTACAAATTCATTATGACCATTTGGCCTTGTATAGAACTCAAATATTAGCTTTTTCATCACACCTCCATGATAGCATATATTGTTCAAAAAGACAAATGATATTTCTTCAACCATTAAAATAAACTATCAAGTTTATCTGCCAATGCAATTTGTTTACTTGGATATAAATGTGAGTAAGTGTCAATTGTGCTTGTTATAGACGCATGTCCGAGACGTTCTTTCACAACAAGGTAATCTTCGTCTTGATTGATTAAAAGGGATGCATGGGAATGTCTTAAATCATGTATTCTTATTTTTTTAGGGTTAGAATTACGTTTTAATAAATCATGATAATACTTTTCAATACTATCTTTAGTAATTAGAACAGGGCTACTTTGAAATAATTGTAAATCTGTACAATCATCATTTGAAAATTGCTTCAGCAACTCATATTGTTTGTGTTGCCATACTTCTAGTTCATTCATCAATTTAGAGTTAATGACAATCTGCCTAATGCTAGCTTTAGTTTTAGGGGGACTGATATAACTAACTCCTTTTTTGAAGTAGACTGACTTTGAAACAGTTATTATATTTCTAGAAAAACCAATATCATTCCAATTGAGAGCCAAAACCTCTCCTAGTCGCATGCCAGTGAAGTACAGACCTTAAATAATAATTGATAGTGATATTCTTCTGGGGTAAATAATTCCAAAAAGTCTTTAAATTCTGAAACAGTTCAATAGTTTAGCTTTGGACTATAGAAAAATAGTCTTTGATGTGTTTGTTGTCGTTATTTTCTTGTGTGTTGATATAGCTGATTTCTCGATGATTTATATCATCATCTTCCTTTAGCAGTTCATATAGCATAGGAACAGTTATTTTAGCCCCATAGAAGCGTTTTTTTTTAGCTCTACACTTCGTAGATAGTGTTCTGCCTCGGTAGCTTCTTTTTTCCGTCTTATAACCTTTTTTACTAAGCCAACGTTGCTTTAGTGTGATTGGGTCAAAATCATTGCTGATATCTACAACCCAACTACCGTCTTTGCTTTTTCTAATCGCCATATCTTATCCCCTAGAAAGTGAGCTGTTCTGGACATCAAAGCCAAGTAGTTCAGTAGCGATAGTAGCAGGAATTGTGCCAATACATTTGTTTTGGTAAATTCTGAAACCTCTCTTTCTATAAGCAGTTCCTTTCCTTGTCGAATAATGCGTTTAGAAGTCCCATCAGAGAAATCAAAGGCAACGAGGTCATTTTTGTTTATAGTTGCTATCATGCGATTTACTTCTTGATTTGTCTAGCCTTATTTTCTTATAATTTACATGGTTATCGAAATACTGGCTGTCTTTATTGTATTCTGTTTTATATAGGACTGTTGAGCTATTGTAGTCAAAAGTTTCATAGGTATAAAACTTATCTTCATCAGGTTTTTTCAGGTTACGAGATGATAAATAGGCTTGCTTACTGAAATTTTCCAACAATTCTTGTCCGAGACCTTTTTCAAAGTATTTTGTAACATATCGACCAGGATTTTCTTTGCTATCGACATCGACTTTATTTATCCGAACTGCTCTGTGTCGCCATAGTTCTAAGAGTTGACTATGTGGAATATAAGGGACCCTGAAAGGTAGAATATAAGCGTGCCATGCTTCACGTTTTTGCTTTTCTAATACTGCAATATATTTAAGTTGACTTTTCATTGTTTTGAATATGTTATAGTTAAAGCGTTTAATAAATGTTTTGAGTAGGTCTTTGAAGTGGTTCTATAGTGGTTAATGTAAGAAAAGAAGTCAACCTCATCAATATTACAATCAACTAGACGGTGTAAGTTCCACTGTGCTTCTAAGCGAGTTTTCTTTATACGTTCGAGACGTTGTTCTTGTTCTTCAAGTGTTAACACATCGAATGTTCTACGTTTTGATATTTCTTTACTTTCAGTATCAGCTTAAAATAGTTTGCCTTTTTGAAAATATTGGCTTTTCGTATTCCCAAATTTCAATATAGAAGGAAGCGGACTATCTTTTTATTGTACGAAGTCATAAAAAATAGTTCAAATTTTCTGCTACTTTCAAAAGACTTTTATGAATACCTGTAATGTTGCTCTAAATCTCGTAAAGGTGTTTGTATTTATAAGTTGACTTTCATCTTCTTGTTTTAAAAATACACAAGCTAGTCACAAAGTGCATAAATATGCACTCCAAGGGAGAAAATCTTCATTTTTTTACAGTAGTCTTATTGGAATAATGTCTTAAATTTTATTGACTACAGAGGCGCAAATGTAGTCAATGCAACAAACTGTTTAAATATGTCTAGACCAATTTTGTCAAAAAAATATTGGCTTTTAGTTTACTTTTCTATCGGCTGTCTGTAATCTATCTGTAATACATCTACATTTATTTACAGTATGTCAAAAAATGTAAAATACCTCTGTAATATGGTTAAATAAATTTGTGAAAATGCTATAATTGGCTTGACATTTTAGGAAAATATTACTATCATAAAGAGTGAATAGTTTTTCAAACTAGGGCTTAACATATTGGATATGTTAAAATATTGAGAGGATATTTAAATGAAAAAAAGCAAGTTCTTTTTAGCGTCAACGGCTGTACTATTATCAGCTTTAGGTGCAAATCCTGTGTTGGCTCGGGACGTTGAACGTTCGATCACCACAACGATTGTGACACCAACTGTTGGCAATGATAAAAAGGCTTCTACTGAAACAATGGAGTCTAATAAGGAACCTACAAATGCAACAACAGCTGCGAAAGCTCCGACTGTTCCTGCAACTCCTGATAGGGCTAAGTCAGTTGTTAATCCGAGTACTCCAAGTGCGTCAGACAAGGTAGACCCTTCAAAGGCTACACCACCAACGCCAAGCGTGCCAGATAAAGAAAAGACTGACCCACCAGATACTTCAAGTAAGGTAGAACAGCCGAAAATAGAATCAGCACCCCCATTGAAGTCAGAAAAGCAACGATCCGGAACATCAGAAACTGAGTCTTCAAAGCCAAATCAATCGGAGCCAGAAAAGAAATACGGTGATGTCACTGTTGAGTACAAGAGTAAAGATGGCGCTTTGATTGCACCAAAAGAGCTAGATACGCCGACTTCTGAGGTGGGAACGGATTATGATACGACAGATTACCGAAGAGAGACGATTATTAGTTCAGAAGGCAAGAAATACCGTCTTGATCCGCAAGCTACTCAAGGTTATGAAAAAGGGAAAGTTCTTGAAGGGAATACCACTATTACTTACTACTATGATCTGGTTACAGAAACACCAGATTCTTCAAGTAAGGTAGTGCCACCAAGGGCAGAATCAACTCCCCCAGATAAGACCAAACCGAGTGAATCGGATTTATCTAATAAAGGGGCAACCCCACAAGATAAACCCAAAACTCCGGCTGCACCCTCAACGGATTCGTCGGTCGGTCCAGATAGCTCTATAGCAGATACTGTAGCACCACCAGATAAGATTCCGCATGATGGGATGCTAGATACTCAGCTTGAATCGACAGATACTTCTAGCGGTGTTGTCAATCCGTCTGTCTTGACTGAAAAGAACACAGACAAATCGACAACTTCTGATGTGGACTTGAAAAAGGATGAAACGTTTAACCTTAACAATGCCTCATCTGTGAGTGGGAAAAAGGGTGATACGATTGACAATCCGATCAGATCCATTATTTCACCAGCTGATCCGCTTTTGACGGATAAGGGCTTTGAGATTATTGGTAATGACCAAGGGGAAGTCACCATCAAAAACGCAGATGGCTCTAAAACATCTGTACCAGCTGCGCAAGTAGGTGCTAGGGCAAATCCTGATGGAACGGTTACTGTCAAGTCAAGTAATGGTAAGTTTACGTTGTTGCCGGATACGGGGGAAGCAGCCACGATTCTCGCAACGATTGGTTTGTTTATCTTAGCTCTATTAGGCTTTAAAAAAGTTAAGCCTTTTGAGAAAGATAATTGGTTAATTGGATAATTATTAAAAAGAAAAGAGGAATTTTATGTTTCATAATAGCAAAACGAAGGGTCATGGTTCGATCCGAAAAAACAAAATTTATGGTACCATTGGTGTTTTAACCCTTGGAACAATTGCAATCCTTAGCGCTCACCAAGGTGTAGCTGCTGATGAAGTAAAGGCAACGAAGCCAACAACGCCAACTCCAGTGGCGGAAGCTTCTGATACAAGTCTTGCTGCACAATCAAAAGCAGTAGCAACTGAAGCAGCGAGTAGTTCTACAGCAACAACTGTAAAAGAAACAACTCCAGCAGCAAGTACCACAACTGCTCCAGCAGGATCCACTTCAACGGCTGATAACACAACAGCGTCAGCTGCTACAAAGACTGAAAGTGCAACGAAACCAGCTACTGCAAAGGCTGAAACACCAGCAGCTGCTAAGCCTTCAGCACAAACAAGTACAACAACAGATGTAAATGTAGATTCTTCTGAGCTTGATAAAGCTGTCAATGATGCTAAAAAAGCAGGAGTTGATGTTCAAAAAGGAACAGATATTAATCATGGAACAGTTACAACTGAAGCTGAAAAGAATCAGAAAGTAGCTGAGATTAAAAAAGACTATAAAAAGCAAGCTGATGACATCAAAAAAGTAACGGAAGCTGCTAAAGAAGACTCTGCTAAATATAAAACGGCTAAAGAAAAGTATGATGCTGAACTAGCTAAATACAATACAGCTAAAGCGATTTACGATACAGCTAAAGCAAAATATGATCAAGATAAAGCAAAATATGATAAAGATAAGGCTGATTATGAAGTCAAGAAAGCTAAATTTGAGCTTGATAAAGCACAGTACGAGCAAGATTTAACCAAATACTATGCTGCTAAAGCAAAATACGAAAAAGACTTGGCAGATTACATCGTTGCTCAAGCAAAATACGAAAAAGATCTGCAAGACTATAAAGCAGCTTTAGCGGAGTGGGAAAGAAATAAGAATAAAGATGGCTATATAACACAACAACTTGCTCAAGAATTAGTGTTTAAAAATGAGCCCAATGCTCAACTGACTTTCCCTGGAAGAGATAAAGTATATACCAAAGAAGAACTAAAACGTTATTTTTATAATCATATAAAAAATAAACTGGGCAGTAAAGATCCCCGCGATGGTGAGACCGACTTTAACGCGACAAATGATGTTAGTGGCAATTCAAGAGTTATGCTACGCAAAGGGGAACCGCTTGTAGCACGATATACCAATCTCCAAAATTCTTACTTTAAAGGGAAAAAGATTTCTAAAGTAGAGTATGTCTACACTTTAAAAGAGACAGGAATAGACGGTTTAAATGAAATCCCTGCCTTTCTTGAAAAAGATCCTACTAAAACTATTTGGTACATGAGTCTTTATGGTAGAACTAGAATTAATATGAAAGCTTACTTCTACGATGAAGATGGCAATAAGATGGATATGACGGGAGCTTTGGTCAGCTTTTCTTCATTGAACCGTGGTACTGGAGCATCTAATGCTTCACCTAAAGCAGCAAATAGACCAACAATCGAAAAAGTTTTCAGTTTTAGTGGTAGACTTATTCAAATTAATGGATCATCAATAGAACGCCAATATGACGGGTATTATTCAAGTAACAATAATGAAAGCAGATCTGAAGGGTCGAGGTTTGACTCAAAGGACTGGGATGGTCCTAATGCTCCTTATAAATGGTATGGTGCTATTGTTGGTCAAGTAACTAGTCCAGATATTGAAGTGGAATTTGGTTCCGTTCGTCGTGCAACGCCTTGGTTCGCTTTCAACTCAGATATTAAAGCAAATGGTATCCCAACGAAACCAGTTGCACCAACAAAACCGAAGGAACCAATAGAACCGAACAAACCAATAGAACCAGATGTGCCAATTGCACCAACTGAGCCAGTAAAACCAACTCCACCAACTGCACCAGATAAACCTGCTACTCGTAAGGCAACTTATCACTACCACACTCTGAAATATCAAACGACTCCAACACCACAGACTAGAATTACTACAGCCGATGGTAAGGTTTATCGCATTGATCCAAAAGCAACTCAAGGTCAAGAAAGTGGTAAGATTGTCAAAGGAACCACTCGCGTTGTCTATGTTTATGATGAAGTAGTCGGTGATGTAACAGTTCATTATAAAGATGAAAATGGTAAAGTCATTAAAGACCCTGAAAAGGATACAGTCGGTGCTCCAATCAACACTGTTTATGATACTCGTGATCACGCTCATAAGACGATTACTACAAAAGATGGTCGTACATATGAAATTGTTCCTGAAAAGACTCAAGGTCTTGAACAAGGTCGCGTTGTTGAAGGAAATACAGATGTTACGTATATCTATAAACAAGTATTCGGTGATGTAGTTGTTCACTATGTGGATGAATCTGGTAAGAAGATCAAAGAAGATGTAACGGATACTTCTCATGCTCGTGTTGGTGAAGATTACGATACGACAGACCACAAGACGACAGCGATCAAGTCTGGTGATAAAATCTATAACCTTGTTCCTGAAAAGACAAAGGGTAATGAAAAAGGTAAAGTTACAAAAGGTGTAACCGAAGTTACTTATGTCTACAAGGAAGTGAAAGCGGAACCTAAGAAGAAAGGAACCAACGCTAAGGGTGAAGATGTCAACGGTAAGACCATGTTGGCAGGGTCAACCGAAGTTTATACGATTGATATTGACAATGACCAATACAAAGGTATGACAGGCTTAACAGATAAAGATAAGCAAGCAGGCTTGATGGTTGTTGAAAAATACTCAAGTAAGTATGTAACTCCTAACTTAGCTGGTGTTCGTGTAACAACAGCAGACGGTAAGGTTCAAAGTGGCTTTACAACGAAAATTTACAAGTCTGTTGCAGAAGCTCCAAAAAAGGTTCAAGATTATATCAAGGCTAAAGGCTTGAAGATTGATGGTGAGTTTGCTGTAACGACTGCAGATGATCCAGTAGCTTACACAAACAAGTATGTCTTGAAGGGTATCAATCTGAAACTTGTCTTCCCAACAACTGTTAAGAAGGAAATCAAGGAAGCTAGCAAGTATGATAACCGAGCTTATCAAATTGACTTTACTGGTATCCATGAAACAAATCTAGTAACGAATAACATTCCGAAGATCAATCCGAAGAAAGATGTTGTAGCGACTGTTGAAGATGGTCAAAAAGACCAGAATTCATTGAATAATAAGACTGTTAAGGTTGGACAAGTCTACAACTTTGAATTGGAAACTTCTTATTTACCAGCAAATCGTGGACAAGCTATTGAAAAGATGGAAGTAAGAGATAAATACTCTTCATTAGTAGAATACAATGGTGTTCACAAATGGTATGCGAAGACAGATATTCTTCTTAAGAATGGTCAAAAACTTGCCAAGGGTACAGATTTGACGAAGTTTGTCAACCAAACTGTTGATCACAAGACGAGAACAGTTCTGTATTCATTCTCTAGTGCTTTCTTGAACAGTATTTCAGATAATAGTGAGTTCCAAGCTACAGGTTACATGCAAGTGAAACAATTAGGCAATGGTACAGTGAAGAACACCTTTACTGAAATCATCAATGGTGTTGAAAGAAATTCTAATACGGTAACAGTGGTAACGCCAGATAAACCTAAGACTCCGGATAAACCACAAACACCGCCAGAAACTCCTAATACACCTGAAAAACCGCAAACACCTCCTACACCAACCCCTACTCCAGTAGTACCAACTACTCCAAAAAAACCAGTAACTTCGAAAGTAAGTTTACCTTGAACAGGTGAAGCTACAAATACTGGTGCAGCGTTGACAGGTTTGGCGTTTGCAGCTACAGCATTGTCAATGCTTGGCTTCAAGAAACGTAAAGAGGAAGAATAATTCTAACACTAACTCTTTCTGTGCTATACTTATAGCAACAAATAGAGGTTGAGACTAAGTCTCAACCTCTTTGTTATGGATGTTGTAGTTGGATTATGTACTTGGACATGATGTGGGGGAAATTGAGTTCATAAAAGTAGTCCATTTTGCAAAATTAAGCAAATCGTTTTTAGGTTTCCGTTTAAATTGAGAACAAGTCAAAAACCTTTCAAATATTGTTGAAAGGTTTTTAATATTATTAGAAACTTTTATTATCCAAGACTATCAATGGTTGCATTGATGATTTTAATAGATTCTTTTGTGTAATCTTTTTTTTGTAGTTGCTTTTCAGCTTTCGTCATTGGACGTGGCTTTACAACGGGGTCTGGTTTTACAACTGGTTTTTGTTGGTTTATTGTGTTTGTTTCAACATCAGGAACTGGTTGAACAACTGGTTCAGGTTCTACTTCGATGATGGGTTCTTCAACAGGTTGTACAGATGCAGTGCTGCCGTCAACAGATTGTTTCTCTCCCCATTCTTTACGTGCATCTAATTCACGTAGAACAAATGATTTCCCACGATATTCTTTCGGAACGATGGTTGCGATTTGTTCATCTGTGAAAAGTTCAGCTTCGTCAATATCTACAATATCCCAAACAATTTCCCCATCAGCATTGCGTACATAATAGCCATTTTCATCTTTTTGGCCACTCAAGAAACTGGATACACCAATGATTTCTGTGACATTGACATAACGCATACCTGTATCTACATCCCAGACACCTGAGAATACAGCTTCAAACAGTGCTTTGTATTGTTCTTCTGAATCTAATGAGAAACCATTGATGGTTTTCATCGCATTGGCACTGTATGCTCTTGATAAGACTTCAAGTTTCTTTTTGTAAGTATCAAATGATTTGTTTTTTAAGAAGCGATCTTGTTCTAGTGTTAAAACAGGCTTTTCGATTTCTGACATGGTTATAGACTCCTATTCATTATTATTGATATTAAAGTTTAAGGTAATCAGCATTAGTTTTGGCTGAGTGATTTTAAATAATTTACGAGCTAGTGAAATATTAAAAATACCGATGATATTTCCCTTTACATCTTGCCTAAAGTTCTTTCCAACGACTTCTACATTCTCTTTATGTTCGTCCTTCACTGCTTCACGGACGGCTTCAAGCATGGAAGCTTTTATCTCTTCAATACTTGAATATTCACTATAAAAAGAGACGGAATGATTTTTTTTAAAAACGGCATGATAAATCATTTTTCTATAAAATTTTTTATAGATAATGGCAATTAAAAATGGTATTGCCAAGCAGATATCAACGATTGGATTTTTTAAATAATCAAATAGTTGATTGTCAAAGTAGCTAATCACCGCTAAGTAACCAAGAGCAGATAGAATTTTAAAGTAATTGCTAGCAATAACGATGTCTTCGGAACTATTTGCCACTAAAAATCCAGCCAATATATAGATAAAAGAAGCGAGTAAAGCTGCAATGTGGATATAGTCTAGCGGTATATTGAGAATATTATATGTTAAGAGTAGGAGAGCCGTGCCAGCAACGAACACAATTCCTACGAAATAAATCAGTTCAGCTAACCACTTCAACAAGACTAGAAAGACTAACGGTGTGTCTTTTTTCTTTTTTGACATTTTAATCCTTTCTATTCTTTATTTATTTTAAGGATTGCCAGACACTAACTTTCCTCATACAAGAATTTTTGTATTATAATATATATATTACCAAAATTTCATAAATAATACAATAAGATTCATATATTCTGCAAGTGAAAATCCTCATTATTTCTATGTTTTCTTTTGTTTTGAATCACAATTATAAAAAGTGAGAAAAGAAATAAAAAAGAGGTTGAAATATAATTTTTCTAAATTTATATCATGATATGTCTTTTAGTCCGTCTCGTTCTGAAAGATGCGAGATAAAAAAACCACCCGCTTGTGAACTACACTCCAATCATTAGATGTTTGAGGCGCAGAGCATTGATGGATGGTTATGATTTCTATTTTTACAGTAAAATGTAATGATGGGAGAGACTTTTGATGTTACTGTCAATCCTAATTGCTATCTGTTAGTTCTTTTTTTTATCTAATTTCTTACCCAACTCAATGATATATTGTTTCATGTCATCTTTTATTTGGGGATGCTTGAGGGCGTAATCAATAGATGTTTTCATAAAGCCAAATTTGTCACCAACGTCATAACGATCACCTGTGAATTCACGGGCAAATACTCTTTGTGTTTTATTGAGAGTATCAATGGCGTCTGTCAGTTGAATTTCATTTCCAGCACCTGGAGCTTGTGTTTCCAAAATGGAGAAGATTTCTGGTGTCAAAAGGTAGCGACCAATAATCGCAAGGTTACTTGGTGCGTCTTCTGGTTTTGGTTTTTCAACAAAGGTCTCCACGCTGTAGAGTCCATTTACTCCTTCACCTTGTGGGTCAATAACACCATAAGACGAAACGTCATCGTGTGGTACTTTCATGACAGCAATGGTTGACGCATGCGTTTCTTCGTAATCATTCATTAACTGTTTGGTTAGCGGAACTGCTTTGTCGTTTGTAATGTCCATCAGATCATCACCTAGCATAACGACAAAGGGTTCGTTACCAACGAATGCCTTGGCTTGTAAAACGGCATCGCCAAGTCCGCGTGGATGACTTTGGCGAATGAAATGAAGACCAATGCCGGTAGTCTCGTCTACAAGTTTTAAAAGGTCAGACTTCCCTTTTTCTTTGAGGTTATACTCCAATTCAAAGTTTGAATCAAAGTGGTCTTCAATAGATCGTTTAGATTTTCCGGTTACGACCAAGATGTCTTTGATACCGGCCTTTAATGCTTCTTCGACAATAAATTGAATAGTCGGTTTGTCAACGATAGGCAGCATTTCTTTGGCGAGCGCTTTGGTTGCTGGCAAGAAACGAGTTCCAAGTCCAGCAGCAGGGATAACAGCTTTTCTTACTTGAGTCATATGACCCTCCTTTTTTGTAGTAGCTAATTACGACCATTCGTTTTCAGCTTTAAATTCATTATTCATTATATCATAAATGGCGTCTTTTATGTTAAGGCTTTCATAAATCACGTGATAGATCGCTTGAGTAATTGGCATATAGACACCCAGTTCTTGTGCGAGTTCGTAAGCAGCTTTGGTGGTGGAAATGCCTTCGATAACCATGCCCATGTTGGCTTCAATATCTTCTAACTTTTCGCCACGACCAAGAGCATCACCAGCGCGCCAATTACGTGAGTGAACGGAGGTTCCTGTGACAATTAAATCTCCTACTCCGGATAAGCCACTATATGTTAAGGGACTAGCACCGAGTTTGACGCCAAGACGAGTAATTTCTGCTAAGCCGCGTGTGATAATAGCAGCTTTGGCATTGTCACCGTAACCGAGACCATGAAGGGCACCTGCTCCGACAGCAATGATATTTTTTAGTGCGCCGGCTGTTTCTACGCCGATGACATCTGTATTAGTGTAGAGACGGAAGTAGTGATTGCTGAAAAGTTCTTGAACATATTTTGCTGCTTCTAAGTCTTTTGAAGCTGCTGTGATAAGAGTAATATCACGAACGATAGTTTCTTCAGCATGGCTTGGTCCAGATACGACAACCACTTCGCTTCGTAAATTTGGAGATAATTCTTCTTCTAAAATTATGGAAAGTCGTTTGTGAGTATCGGGTTCGAGTCCTTTTGAAGCGTGCATGATTTTAACTGGATGGTCTAATACTTTAGCCACTTGTTTAGCTACGAGACGTGTGACTTTTGTTGGAACAACGAAAAGAATGGCATCAACACCGTCAAGAGTTTCTTTTAAGTCATAATAGGCAGTAATCTTTTCATCGAGAACGATATCCTTGAAATAGCGTTTATTGGTATGGTGTTCGTTGATTTCAGTGATTTGCTCGGCAAGATTACCCCAAATACGAACTTCATGTCCATTGTCATTTAATACTTGTGCCAAAGCAGTACCCCATGAACCGGGGCCTAAAACAGCAACTGTTTGTTTTTCCATGTTCTTCTCCTTGTAGAGTTTTCTAGTCTTATTTTACCATAGAAAGCGATAAATTTCTTGTTTAACATTAGTTTAGATTGTTAAGTTAAGGATTTGGCACCGAATTTTCGCGCAACAGTATTTTATCATGGAGTTAAAATTATTGAAGCGACTGAGTCGCTAGATGGTAGTCGTATCATCGGGCTTCAATGGTACCCAGAGTTTTTAATCAATGAGGAAAAAGGAAATCTAAAATTTTTTCAGTACCTTTTGAGGGAATTATAAATTTAAAATGAGTCTTAAGCTTCATTTAAGAAAATCATTCTATAATAAAACTATCAAATGAAGACCTCCTAACTTTATTTGATGAAATCCTAAACTTTTTCATAATAATCTCCCTATAAAGATCACCAAAAGGTGGTCTTTTTGTTTTATATTTTTGTCGTTGCTTTTGGATGATTTATGTTATAATGTTTCAAATCATTGATTAAGGAGGAGAGAAGATGATAAAGACCGTTGGAATCGTTAGTTTATCAAGTGGAATCATTGGAGAAAGTGCTGTTAAACATGAAGTGAACTTGGGAGTAAAGCGCTTGAGAGACTTGGGGCTTGAAGTGAAGTTTTTAGAGCATGCACAAAAAGGAATGGGCTATCTGGCAGATCATCCTGAGTCCAGAGCGCAAGATTTGATTCAGGCTTTCAAGGATTCTTCAATTGATATGATTTTATGTGCTATCGGTGGAGATGATACTTATCGGTTGCTGCCTTATTTGTTTGAGAATGATGAGCTAAAAAAAGTTGTACATCAGAAAGTATTCCTAGGTTTTTCTGATACTACGATCAATCATCTTATGCTACACAAGTTAGGGATCAAGACTTTTTATGGGCAGTCTTTTCTTGCTGATGTTTGTGAACTAGAGACAGATATGCTCCCTTACACATTTTCTTATTTTAAAGAATTGATTACGACAGGCAGTATCTCAGAAATCCGCCCAAGCGAAGTTTGGTACGAGGAGAGAACGGATTTCAGTGAAAAAGCTCTGGGAACAAAACGAACTCGTCATGAAAATCAAGGATTTGAATTGCTAAAAGGCAAAGCAATCTTTGCTGGAGAAATTTTAGGTGGTTGCTTGGAGTCGCTCTATCAAATATTTGATAATACAAGATACGAGGATACGATTGAATTGTGTGCACAATATCAGCTCTTTCCTAGTTTTTCAGAGTGGGCAGGAAAAATTCTTTTGTTGGAAACCAGTGAAGAAAAACCAGAACCAACTTTATATCGGAAAATGTTAGAAACTTTAAAAGCAACGGGAATTTTTACGGTTTTAAATGGGATTCTTGTCGGAAAACCAATGGATGAAACTTATTATGGAGAATATAAACAAATCCTGCTTGATGTCATTGATACAGACATTCCTATTTTATATAATTTAAATGTTGGACATGCTACGCCAAGAGCAATTGTTCCTTTTGGAGTGAAAGCTGAGGTGGATGCCAACGAGCAAGTGATTCGATTTTTGACTGAGCCAGAATAAATTAAAAAGTGCAGGCTGAAAGATGACCTGCATTTTGCGTGTTTTTTACGAATTTAGTATAATAGGGAAAGTAAAAGTAGAAAAGAGAAAAAGATGCGAATTCGTGGTTTTGAGCTTGTTTCAAGCTTTACAAATGAAAATTTACTGCCAAAGCGTGAGACGGCTCACGCAGCAGGATATGATTTAAAAGTGGCAGAGCGCATCATCATTGCGCCGGGGGAGATTAAGCTGGTTCCGACGGGTGTCAAGGCCTATATGCAGCCGGGAGAGGTTCTTTATCTTTATGACCGCTCGTCCAACCCTCGTAAAAAAGGCCTGGTTTTGATTAACTCCGTTGGGGTTATTGATGGTGACTACTACGGCAATCCTGGAAATGAAGGGCATATCTTTGCTCAGATGAAAAACATCACAGATCAGGAAGTCGTTCTTGAAGTTGGAGAACGTGTGGTTCAGGCTGTCTTTGCACCATTTCTGATTGCAGATGGAGATGAGGCAGAAGGCTTGCGGACCGGTGGATTTGGAAGCACTGGGCATTAGTATGAAAATCATTTTCATACGCCACGGAGAGCCAGATTATTCACTTTTGGAAGAAGCTGGCTATACTGGCTTTGGACTAGATTTGGCTCCCTTGTCGGCTGATGGTCGTCGGATGGCGATAGAGGCCGCTGCTAATCCTTTGCTGGAACAGGCGGAAATTCTGATTTCCTCTTCTGTGACGCGGGCTTTAGAGACGGCCTCCTATCTGATTCGAGACCGCCAACTACCGCTTTTTGTGGAGCCTTTGCTACACGAATGGCAGGTATATGAGAGTGGGACAGAAAAGTTTGAGCAGGCTCGGAAGTTGTTTTTTGAAAATAATGGTTGTCTTCTTGCAGGAAGTCCTGTCCGATATGAAACGGCTGAGCAGATGAAAGCCCGCTTTTTGCGCATCCTAGGTAAATACAGAGACTACCAGACAGTAGTCGTTGTAGCCCATCGCATGCTCATCCGTCAGTTTGTACCTGATCAGCAGATTGATTTTTGCCAGTTTGTTGAATGTGAATTAGAAATATAAAGGAGATATCTCATCGCTAAGAAAAAAACGACCTTTGTCTGTCAAAATTGTGAATATCATTCGCCCAAGTATCTAGGCCGCTGTCCTAACTGTGGCTCTTGGTCTTCTTTTGTTGAGGAAGTGGAGGCTGCTGAGGTCAAGCATGCCCGTGTGTCCTTGACGGGTGAAAAGACTCGGCCCATGAAGTTGGCTGAGGTCACTTCGATTGACGTCAATCGGACTAAGACGGAAATGGACGAGTTCAATCGTGTGCTGGGTGGTGGCGTAGTGCCCGGCAGTCTGGTTCTGATTGGTGGAGATCCCGGTATCGGGAAGTCCACCCTGCTTCTGCAGGTATCCACTCAGCTTTCCCAACAGGGTACCGTCTTATATGTCAGCGGAGAGGAATCAGCTGAGCAGATTAAGCTGCGGGCGGAGCGCCTCGGTGATATTGACAGTGAATTTTATCTCTACGCCGAAACCAATATGCAAAATATCCGCACAGAGATTGAGAAAATCAAGCCAGATTTTCTGATTATCGACTCTATTCAGACGGTGATGTCACCAGAAATTTCTAGTGTTCAAGGCTCTGTTTCTCAGGTCCGCGAGGTGACAGCCGAGCTCATGCAACTGGCCAAGACCAATAATATTGCGACCTTTATCGTTGGCCACATGACCAAGGAAGGAACCTTAGCTGGTCCCCGAACATTGGAGCACATGGTGGACACCGTGCTTTATTTTGAGGGAGAACGTCAGCATACTTTCCGCATTTTGCGGGCAGTTAAAAATCGTTTCGGTTCGACAAACGAAATCGGCATTTTTGAGATGCAGTCAGGTGGTCTGGTTGAAGTGCTCAATCCTAGTCAGGTTTTCTTAGAGGAGCGTTTAGATGGTGCGACAGGCTCTTCTATCGTGGTGACGATGGAGGGGACACGACCGATTTTGGCGGAAGTGCAGGCTTTGGTGACACCGACCATGTTTGGCAATGCCAAGCGGACAACGGCAGGTCTGGACTTCAATCGTGCCAGCCTGATTATGGCTGTTTTGGAGAAACGAGCTGGTTTGCTTCTGCAAAATCAAGATGCTTATCTCAAATCAGCTGGTGGTGTGCGCTTAGATGAGCCTGCTATTGATTTAGCGGTTGCGGTAGCCATTGCTTCCAGTTATAAGGAAAAGCCAACCAACCCTCAAGAATGTTATATTGGTGAAATTGGTCTGACAGGCGAAATCCGCCGTGTCAATCGCATTGAGCAGCGCATCAACGAAGCTGTTAAGTTAGGCTTCACAAAAATTTATGTTCCTAAAAACTCTTTGAACGGATTGAATATTCCCGAAAAGACTGAAGTTATTGGTGTGACAACGATTGGTGAAGTATTGAAGAAGGTGTTTGGGTAAGTAAGTGTAACTGAACATTGAATTGATAGGTGAGATAGGCGACGGTTTCTATATTGCTAAGGAAATTCTGTAGAGAAAGTTTGTTTTTCGCTCATCTTCTGTAAATGATTCGAAGAATAATAAAGTTTCATCGCTTCTGTTATTTCTTTTCGACAACTTGTGGTATAATAGTAACGTTTAAAATAGAAACAGGGTTTTCCTGTTAGAAATTTAAGATAAACATTAGGAGAAATGAAATTGGCGAATAAAATTCGTGTGCGCTACGCACCAAGTCCAACGGGACTGTTACATATCGGAAATGCGCGGACTGCGCTCTTTAATTATCTTTATGCTCGTCACTACGGTGGTACGTTTATTATTCGGATTGAAGATACAGACCGCAAGCGTCATGTCGAAGACGGGGAGCGTTCGCAGCTGGAAAATCTTCGCTGGTTAGGGATTGACTGGGATGAAAGTCCAGAAACGCATGAAAAATACCGCCAATCTGAACGTTTGGATATTTATCAAGGTTATATTAATGAGTTGCTCGAAAAAGGCTTGGCTTACAAATCATACGTAACGGAAGAAGAATTAGCTACAGAGCGTGAACGGCAGGAAGCTGCTGGAGAAACGCCTCGTTACATCAATGAATATCTAGGAATGTCTGAAGATGAAAAAGTAGCTTATATCGCAGAGCGTGAAGCTAAAGGAATCGTTCCAACAGTCCGTCTTGCAGTCAATGAATCTGGTATTTACAAGTGGAATGATCTTGTTAAAGGTGAGATTGAATTTGAAGGTGGCAACATCGGTGGTGATTGGGTTATCCAGAAAAAAGATGGTTATCCAACATACAACTTTGCCGTTGTTGTTGATGATCACTTAATGGAAATTTCACACGTTATCCGTGGAGATGACCATATTGCTAACACACCTAAGCAGCTCATGGTTTATGAAGCACTTGGTTGGAAAGCACCGCAATTTGGTCACATGACCTTGATTATCAATTCGGAGACAGGCAAAAAATTGTCAAAACGTGATACGAATACACTTCAATTTATCGAAGATTACCGTAAAAAAGGCTACCTACCAGAAGCAGTATTTAACTTTATTGCTCTCCTTGGTTGGAATCCTGGCGGTGAAAATGAAATTTTCTCTCGCGAAGAATTGATCCAACTCTTTGATGAACATCGTCTCAGTAAGTCTCCGGCTGCCTTTGACCAAAAGAAATTAGATTGGATGAGCAATGAATACATTAAAAATGCGGATTTTGAAACCATTTTTGAGATGGCAAAACCTTATTTGGATGTAGCTGGTCGTTTAACAGATAAGGCTGAGAAATTGGTCGCACTCTACAAACCACAGATGAAATCTGTTGATGAAATCGTACCGCTCACAGACCTCTTCTTTGAAGATTTCCCAGAGCTAACAGAAAATGAAAAAGAGTTTATGGCAGGCGAAACGGTACCGATTGTTTTGAAAGCATTCAAAGAAAAAATGGAAGCTATGAGTGATGAAGACTTCAAATCAGAAAATATCTTCCCACAAATCAAGGCAGTGCAAAAAGAAACGGGTATCAAAGGTAAAAATCTCTTTATGCCAATCCGAATCGCTGTTTCGGGCGAAATGCACGGACCAGAATTACCAGATACCATTTATCTGCTTGGACGTGAAAAGTCCATTGAGCATATTGAGAAGATGCTGAAACATATTCAATAAGTTAACTAAAAAAACATCACAATATTTGAACTTTGTGGTGTTTTTGCTTTCTATATGATGAAATACTTGATTTTATGATATAATAATTTTTAATACTAAATTAAAGTAAAAAAAGGCCTATATTAGCTACTTAAATGACTACTCAGGAATTAATCCAACTTGTTACAACTGGATAAAAACGCAAATTTAAAAGTGCTATTTGAAGGAAAGTTAGCAGACGAAGTACCCAGATTCTGTCATTAAATTTTGGCATCTGGGATGGATTTGATTCATTAAATAAAGAAAAAAGAGCCGTGCTTAGATTAGAGTATTCATTTCATGTTTTTTATTATCTGAAACTGACATCAACTGAAGCATCTTTGCTATTTTGCTAATCAAAAAGTTGGAAAGTTTTTGTTGTTACTTTAATAAATGACGGATTGGAAATTCTGACAACCTTATCAAGGAGAAGATAAGTGAAGACGACTTTACGTAAAAAGATAGTAAGAGAAATGAAAGGACAGGAATTGATAGCAAAACAGCAGAGAGATGCTTTGCTCACACAGTACTTGCTGAAATCCTCTGTTTACCAACACGCTAAAACAATTGCGACTTATTTATCTTTGCCACACGAGTTTGACACGGGGCTTTTCATCAGACAAGCACAAGCAGATGGCAAGCGAATTGTTATTCCGAAGACTTATCCTCATGGGTGCATGGTTTTTGTGGATTATAATCTAAATGACTTGGAATTGACTGCTTTTGGTATCTGGGAGCCAAGGAGTGGACAAGTGGTAGAGAAAACTCATATTGATTTGATTCACGTACCGGGTGTTGCTTTTAATAAAGGTGGCTACCGGATTGGCTATGGTGGAGGTTATTATGACCGCTACTTGGCTGATTTTAAGGGAATGACAGTAAGTACAATTTATCCTTGTCAATTAGCGGATTTTCAACCAGATAATTATGATATTCCTATTCAGGAGGTATTGATTTGTGAATAAAGTTTATAATAAACAGTATCCTGTGACAAGTATGTTATTACTTATAACGACAGGACTTTTTCTGACCATGTTTTTATTGCGTGGATTTGCTTACAGCAGTACTCAAACAATTTATGAGTTTGGTGCTATGCATGGACGCAGTATCCAATATTTTCCGAGTCAGATTTGGCGTTTGGTATCAGCGATTTTCGTTCATATCGGCTTGGAGCATTTTGTGATGAATATGATTACGCTGTATTTTATCGGACGCCAAGCTGAGGACATTTTTGGTTCATGGAATTTTCTGTTTCTTTATTTGATGTCTGGGATTTTAGGAAATGCTTTTGTCTTCTTTTTCACTCCAAGTGCTGTGGCGGCAGGTGCCTCTACATCTTTGTTTGGAATTTTTGGCGCTATTATTACGTTGCGCTATGCTGTTCACAATCCCTATATTCAGCAACTTGGTCAATCTTACTTAATTCTACTGGTTATGAACTTGGTATTGAGCTTGACACCGGGAATCAGTCTGGCAGGACATTTAGGCGGTGCAGTCGGAGGCGCTCTGTGTGCTGTTATTTTCCCAGTCCATGGCGAGCAAAGAGCTTATCAAGTGGGGCAACGTATTTTAGCGCTGGTTATCTATTTAGTTTTAGTTTTGGGAATGGTCTTTCTTGCTTTTAATCGAGGCATATAAAAAGGGGTTGAATAGACTGCTGTATCTCGCGGCAGTCTGTTTCTACCTCTTTTGTGTTTATTTTTCTTGACCGACCAAAATCTTTGCAGCAATGGTGATTTCATGTAAAGATGACCAGTCGATTTTTTCAATATCCATATTGAAAAGAAGCGGAGTCATTTTCAGCAGAGCCATTTTTTCATTTTCCTTTAGTGAAAAAGTGCTAACAACATCATAGGAATCTATAATGGTAAAGGACTCCTTGAAGTGATCAAGGATGTTTTGATTGGAATAGTTCGTGTTTGTTAATTTATCAGCTACAATACCTCGGATTTCTTGCAAGTGTTGGCTATTGGGAATAACTTTAATCAGCAAGCCGTTTTTCCGCAATACACGCTGAAATTCTTGGTAATTGGCAGGAGAGAAAATATCCAAAATCACATCCATACTGGTATCTTGAATGGAGAGATGCGCCAGATCTCCAACAAACCAATTTACTGCCATGCTGTGGTCGCTTTTGGCTGCTAGCTGAATCGATTCTTTTGATAAATCAAACGCGTAGATGTGTTGATCAGTCATCTGTGCTTGCAGGTTTCGAGCATAGTACCCCTCTCCGCAGCCAATATCTAACAGATTAGCATGCTGTGGCAAAGAAGTTAAAATATATAACAGTTTGTTTAAAATTGGCTGATAGAATCCTGCTTCGAGAATCAATTGTCGATTTTGAAAGTTGGTTTTATCGTAGTCTTTTGACTGCTTCACCTGTGGTGCCAGATTGACATAACCGAATTTTGCTAGATCAAAGGAATGCTTATTGTTACATTTAAGACTATTTTCTGCTAAAAACAAGGCTTGCTGGCAAAAAGGGCAAGCAAAAAGATTAGCTGTTTCAAAACGTTTGAGTTTGGGTTTCATGCGTTTTCTCTTTCATAGATTTCTCTGACTAGTGTAACATGTGAGAAATGCTTTGGCAAGTCGATGATAAAGAAAGGAAACTGAAAATGAGTTCTTCTTTATTAAGACGGGATTTGTGTTTTTTATTTTTCAAGCTACAACTAGGTCAATGCATTATGCTAATTAAAATAAAGAAAAAGCTGGGGTTAAACCCAGCCTTTTCATTTTTGACTAGTAAGTCAAAACAAAATATTTTTTCTTCCCGCGCCGAATAACGGTCAGTTCGTTTTCTAATTTGTCAGCATCCGTTAATGTATAGTTAAGGTCTTGAATACGTTCGCCATTGACATAAATAGCGCCATTTTGAACATCTTCACGCGCTTGGCGTTTAGAATTGACAATGCCAGCTGTTACCAACATTTCTACGATATTGAGATTGTCATCTACTTTCACTTGATAATTTGGCACCCCGCGAAGTCCTTGTTTCAGTTCTTTGACAGAAAGACTTTTAATATTTCCAGCAAAAAGCTGCTCGGTGATGTTGAGCGCTTCTTTGTAGGCTTCTTCGCCATGTACAAGCGTGACCACTTCTCGTGCTAAGATTTTTTGTGCCAACCGTTCGTGGGGAGCTGCTTCAAATTGTTTTCTGATTTCTTCGATTTCATCAAGTGGAAGAAGTGTAAAGATTTTTAGGAAACGCACGGCATCTGCATCCATGACATTCATCCAGAATTGATACATTTCGTAAGGACTGGTTTTATCGGCATTGAGCCATACAGCATTGCCTTCTGACTTACCAAATTTCTTACCAGTGGCATCTGTGATGAGTGGCACTGTAATAACATGACCTGTTTTATCTGCTTTGCGGCGAAGTAACTCTGTACCAGCTGTCATATTGCCCCATTGATCTGAACCACCGATTTGCAAAGTGACATCGTATTGTCGATTTAACTCAAAAAAGTCATAGCCTTGCATAATCTGGTAAGCAAACTCGGTATACGAAATGCCTGTTTCAATCCGTTTTTTTACGGATTCTTTACTCATCATGTAGTTGACAGTGAAATATTTTCCAACATCGCGTAGAAAGTCAATAAAGCTAATGTCGGAGAACCAATCGTAGTTGTTGACCATTTCAGCCTTGTTGTCGCCATTTTCAAAGTCAAGAAAACGCGATACTTGTGCTTGAATGCTGCGGACCCAACCTTCAACTGTGTCTTTTGTTTGTAAGCTCCGTTCTGTATCTTTAAATGATGGATCGCCAATTAAGCCAGTTGCACCGCCAACGAGAGCATAGGGTTTGTGACCAGCCAACTGTAAATGTTTCATGACAAGGATTGGTACAAGGTGACCAAGGTGTAAGCTATCAGCAGTTGGGTCATAACCAGAATAAAAGCTGACATTTCCTTCTGCTAGGGCTTTGCGCAATGCTTCTTCGTCAGTTGTTTGAAAAACCAAACCACGTTCTTTTAGCTCATCAAAAATGTGCATATCTGTCTCTCCTTTATAAAATTTCTAGTTATTGTAACATTGTATCACAAACAAGCACTAGAATATAGTAAAATCGCAAAAATAATGAAAAAAACAATGATTTCAGCCAAGGCTTGCCTTTCTTGTTGTCAGAAGTTTCATAAATTTGCTATAATAGGCACAGAAAGCCCAAGGAGAAAGAATGTTTAAACAAGTTTTAGAAAAAATACAACAATTGTTTGAGAAACTTTTTCAAACAGATCGTCCTAGCAAAAATAAAAAGGAAAACTGGACAATTTTGAGTATTGGTGGAACTATCCTTCGTACTCTGAAATTATTATCAAATGTCTTTTTTGTGCTTGTTTTTTTAGGGTGCTTGTTTGGTGGAGGTATTGCATTGGGTTATGGTGCAAGAATCTTCGATAAGGTTGAAACTCCTAAAAAAGAAGAGCTCATCAAAAAAATCCAAGACATCTCGGCTATTTCTGAATTAAAATATGCTGATGGTAGTTCAATTTCAGCAATTGATAGTGATTTACTAAGAATATCAGTAGCTAGCAAATCTATTTCTGCTAATGTAAAAAAAGCAGTCATTGCTACGGAAGACGAAAATTTCCACAAGCATCATGGGGTTGTTACGAAAGCTGTTTTGCGGGCAACACTAGGCTCTGTTGCAGGGATTGGCTCCTCAAGTGGTGGTTCTACCTTAACGCAGCAGTTAATCAAACAACAAGTTGTTGGTGATGCACCAACTTTCAAGCGTAAAGCGACAGAAATCATTGATGCACTGGCTTTAGAACGCTGTATGAGCAAAGATGATATTTTAACGACTTATTTGAATGTGGCCCCGTTTGGAAGAAATAATAAAGGGCAAAATATTGCCGGTGTAGAAGAAGCAGCCCAAGGAATTTTTGGAGTACCTGCTAGCAAGTTGACAGTACCTCAAGCAGCTTTTATTGCGGGGTTGCCACAAAGTCCGATTGTTTATTCTCCTTATGCAGCTGATGGTAGTCTGAAAAGTGCTAAAGACATGACATTAGGACTCAACCGTGCTAAAAAAGTCATTTACAATATGTATCGAACAGGTGCGATTAATAAAGATGAGTACCAATTGTATAAAGATTATGATTTGAAACGGGATTTTCTGCCTGCCGAACGCTCTTCAAAAAATTCGCATGATTATTTATATTACGTTGCGATGAAAGAAGCTCAAAAAGCAATGTATGAATACTTGATTAGGCGAGACAATGTTTCACAACAGGAATTGAAAAATGATGCAACTGTGAAAGCCTATAAAGGATTAGCTGCAAAAGAGTTGAGTGAGGGTGGCTATACTGTTACCACAACGATTAACAAAAATATCCACAACGCTATGCAAAATGCGATTGCTAATTTTGGTGGTGTGTTAGATGATGGAACAGGTGCAGTTGAAGCGGGAAATGTTCTCATGGACAATCGGACGGGTGCTGTTTTGGGCTTTATAGGAGGACGTGATTATGCTTCCAACCAAAACAACCACGCTTTTGATACGGAGCGCTCACCAGGCTCAACCATTAAACCGATTTTAGCTTATGGCATAGCCATTGACCAAGGCCTGATGGGCAGCGCCAGTATGCTGTCTAATTATCCGGCGAATTTCTCTAGCGGCGAGCCCATTATGCACGTAGATAGCCGTGGTACGGCTATGATGGATTTGCAGGAGGCTTTAAATACTTCTTGGAACATTCCAGCTTATTGGACCTATAAATTGCTTCGTGACAAAGGGGTCAATGTTCGAGGTTATATGGAAAAAATGGGCTATCAAATTGAAAATTACGATATTGAAAGTTTGCCAATGGGCGGTGGGGTTGAAGTATCTGTTGCTCAGCATACCAATGGTTTTCAAACTTTAGCCAATAATGGGGCTTATCAAGAGCGCTATATGATTGAAAAGATTACGGCAAAGAATGGGAAAGTTGTATATGAACATAAAGCTAAACCTGTTCAAGTTTATTCCAAGGCCGCAGCAACGATTATGCAAAGCCTTATGCGTGGAGTGTTGAGTTCAGGTGCTACGACGACTTTCAAATCTCGTTTAGCACAGATTAATAGTGGCTTGGCTAATGCTGATTGGATAGGAAAAACGGGTACAACCAACAGCAATGGAGATATGTGGCTTATGGTATCCACTCCAAAATTAACGTTGGGTGGCTGGATCGGTCATGACAATAATGCTTCAATGGCACCTTTGACGGGTTACAACAACAATGCTCAGTATATGGCTCACTTGGTGAATGCAATTCATCAAGCTGATCCAAATATTTGGGGAGTTGGTGATAAGTTCAATTTGGATTCAAGCGTGATTAAGTCCAATGTTCTCAAAGCAACAGGTGAACGAGCTGGAACAGTCACAGTCAACGGTCGTAGCATGAGCCTGACTGGTCAGACGGTTACTAGTTACTGGGCGAAAAATGGCGCTCCGATGACCACCTATAAATTTGGAATCGGTGGGACAGATAGTGATTATCAAAAAGCTTGGGCAGCACTTTTAGGTGGACGTTAAAATAAAAACACTTTCATAAGTAAAGAAACTTGAAAAGCAGAGTAAAATAGGGTATAATATTATTAATAATTTGTCGTCTGCTTTATTTGAAATATTGTCCATATAAAGCTCACAGCAGTTAAATCATACTTTTAGAGTCAGATTTAGCTGCTCTTTTTGTGCCTATTTTTGGGATTTTCATCGTTTGTTATCAAAACTTAAAGATTCTGAAAATTTATCAGAAAGGACAAATGAAATTGCTACTCTATCATGTAATAGAGAATGTAGAAAGAAGAAGGAGTAAAAAACTTGGCAGGACATGAAGTTCAATACGGGAAACACCGTACTCGTCGTAGTTTTTCAAGAATCAAGGAAGTTCTTGATTTACCAAATTTGATTGAAATCCAGACGGATTCGTTCAAAGATTTTCTTGACCATGGTTTGAAAGAAGTATTTGAAGATGTACTTCCTATTTCAAACTTTACAGACACTATGGATTTGGAGTTTGTTGGTTATGAAATCAAAGAATCCAAATACACTTTAGAAGAAGCACGGATTCACGATGCTAGCTATTCTGCACCTATTTTTGTGACGTTCCGTTTAATCAATAAAGAAACCGGCGAAATCAAGACGCAAGAAGTCTTCTTTGGCGATTTTCCAATCATGACAGAAATGGGAACGTTTATCATCAACGGTGGTGAGCGGATTATCGTATCACAGCTCGTTCGTTCTCCAGGTGTTTACTTCAATGATAAAGTAGACAAAAATGGGAAGGTTGGGTATGGTTCAACCGTCATTCCAAACCGTGGAGCTTGGTTAGAGTTGGAAACGGACTCAAAAGATATTGCCTACACTCGGATTGACCGCACTCGTAAAATTCCATTTACAACGCTTGTTCGTGCACTTGGTTTCTCTGGTGATGATGAAATCTTTGATATTTTCGGTGATAGCGATCTCGTTCGCAACACGATTGAAAAAGATATCCACAAAAATCCGATGGATTCACGTACAGATGAAGCGCTGAAAGAAATCTATGAACGCCTTCGTCCAGGTGAGCCTAAGACAGCGGATAGCTCACGTAGTCTGTTGGTTGCTCGTTTCTTTGATCCACATCGTTATGACTTGGCGGCAGTTGGTCGTTACAAGATTAATAAAAAATTAAATATCAAAACACGTTTGTTAAATCAAACGATTGCAGAACCTTTGGTTGACCCAGAAACAGGAGAAATCTTAGTAGAAGCCGGAACAGTTATGACGCGTAGTGTCATTGATAGTATTGCAGACTATTTGGATGGAGATTTGAATAAAATCACTTATATTCCAAATGATGCAGCTGTATTGACAGATCCAGTCGTTCTTCAAAAATTCAAAGTCGTGGCACCAACTGATCCAGATCGCGTGGTAACTATTATTGGGAATGCTAATCCAGGTGATCGGGTTCATACGATTACACCAGCGGATATCTTGGCTGAGATGAGCTACTTCCTTAACTTAGCAGAAGGCATCGGTCGTGTGGATGATATTGACCATTTGGGAAATCGTCGGATTCGTGCGGTAGGTGAATTGCTTGCTAACCAAGTGCGTCTTGGACTTTCTCGCATGGAGCGCAATGTGCGTGAACGCATGAGCGTGCAAGATAACGAAGTACTGACTCCGCAACAAATCATTAACATACGCCCAGTTACAGCAGCTATCAAAGAATTCTTTGGTTCCTCTCAATTGTCTCAATTTATGGATCAACACAATCCACTGTCTGAGTTGTCTCACAAGCGTCGTTTATCTGCCTTAGGACCTGGTGGTTTAACACGTGACCGTGCAGGATACGAAGTGCGTGACGTGCACTATACCCACTATGGTCGTATGTGTCCGATTGAAACACCTGAAGGACCAAATATTGGTTTGATCAATAACTTGTCCTCTTATGGGCATTTGAATAAATATGGCTTTATCCAAACGCCTTACCGTAAAGTGGATCGTGAAACAGGTCTGGTCACCAATGAAATCGTCTGGTTAACAGCGGATGAAGAAGATGAATACATCGTTGCTCAAGCAAATTCTAAATTAACAGAAGACGGGCGTTTTGCAGAAGCGATTGTTATGGGACGTCACCAAGGGAATAACCAAGAATTTCCTTCAGATCAGGTGGATTTCATGGATGTGTCGCCTAAACAGGTAGTTGCCGTTGCGACAGCATGTATCCCGTTCCTTGAAAATGACGACTCAAACCGTGCCCTCATGGGTGCCAACATGCAACGTCAAGCAGTACCGTTGATTGATCCGCATGCACCATATGTTGGAACTGGAATGGAATACCAAGCAGCTCACGATTCTGGTGCGGCGATTATTGCACAACACGACGGTAAAGTTGTATATTCTGATGCTGCCAAAGTTGAAGTTCGTCGTGAAGACGGTTCGCTTGATGTCTATCATATTACGAAATTCCGCCGTTCAAACTCTGGTACTTCTTACAACCAACGTACGCTGGTGAAAGTTGGCGATACGGTTGAAAAAGGCGACTTTATTGCAGACGGACCTTCTATGGAAAAAGGTGAAATGGCGCTTGGACAAAATCCAATCGTTGCTTATATGACATGGGAAGGTTACAACTTTGAAGATGCCGTTATCATGAGTGAACGTCTAGTAAAAGATGACGTTTATACCTCTGTTCACTTGGAAGAATTTGAATCAGAAACACGTGATACAAAGCTTGGTCCTGAAGAAATTACGCGCGAAATTCCAAACGTTGGGGAAGATGCGCTAAGAGACCTTGACGAAATGGGAATTATCCGCATTGGTGCTGAGGTGAAAGAGGGCGACATTCTTGTCGGTAAAGTAACGCCGAAAGGTGAAAAAGACTTATCCGCTGAAGAACGCCTGCTTCATGCAATTTTCGGTGATAAATCTCGTGAAGTACGTGACACATCTCTTCGTGTACCACATGGTGGTGCTGGGGTTGTCCGTGATGTGAAAATCTTTACTCGTGCGAACGGTGATGAATTGCAATCTGGTGTCAACATGTTGGTGCGTGTTTACATTGCTCAAAAACGAAAGATCCGCGTTGGGGATAAGATGGCCGGACGCCACGGAAATAAAGGGGTTGTTTCCCGTATTGTTCCAGTTGAGGATATGCCTTATCTTCCAGACGGAACACCAGTAGACATCATGTTGAACCCACTTGGGGTGCCATCACGTATGAATATCGGACAGGTTATGGAGCTTCACCTTGGTATGGCTGCTCGCAACCTTGGTATCCACATAGCAACGCCAGTATTTGACGGAGCAAGCTCAGATGACCTTTGGGATACTGTTCGTGAAGCAGGCATGGATAGCGATGCCAAGACGATTCTTTATGATGGTCGTACGGGTGAGCCGTTTGACAACCGTGTATCTGTCGGTGTCATGTATATGATTAAATTGCACCACATGGTCGATGATAAGCTTCATGCCCGTTCAGTTGGTCCTTATTCAACCGTTACACAGCAACCACTTGGTGGTAAAGCTCAATTCGGTGGACAACGTTTTGGAGAAATGGAAGTTTGGGCTTTGGAAGCTTATGGTGCTTCTAACGTCCTTCAAGAAATCTTGACCTACAAGTCAGATGATATCAATGGTCGTTTGAGAGCTTATGAAGCTATTACTAAAGGTAAACCAATTCCAAAACCAGGTGTGCCAGAATCTTTCCGTGTTCTTGTGAAAGAATTGCAGTCACTTGGTCTTGACATGCGCGTCCTAGATGAAGATGACAATGAAGTAGAACTTCGTGACTTGGATGAAGGCATGGATGACGATGTGATTCACGTAGATGACCTTGAAAAAGCGCGTGAAAAGGCAGCTCAAGAAGCGAGAGCAGCTTTCGAAGCTGAAGGAAAAGAATAAGAACTGATTCAATAGATAATAAAGAAAGGTAAGAAATAGTGGTTGATGTAAATCGTTTTCAAAGTATGCAAATCACCCTAGCTTCACCTAGTAAAGTCCGCTCTTGGTCTTATGGGGAAGTGAAGAAACCTGAAACAATTAACTACCGTACACTAAAGCCAGAACGTGAAGGACTTTTTGATGAAGTCATCTTTGGTCCTACGAAAGATTGGGAATGTGCGTGTGGAAAGTATAAACGGATTCGTTATAAAGGAATCATTTGTGACCGTTGTGGTGTTGAAGTCACTCGTACAAAAGTGCGTCGTGAGCGTATGGGACATATTGAGTTAAAGGCTCCTGTTTCTCATATTTGGTATTTTAAAGGGATTCCGAGTCGCATGGGCTTGACATTGGATATGAGTCCTCGTGCTCTTGAAGAAGTCATTTATTTTGCAGCTTATGTGGTAATTGATCCAAAAGATACGCCACTTGAGCACAAATCTATTATGACGGAGCGGGAATATCGTGAACGCTTGCGGGAATACGGTTCAGGATCATTTGTTGCAAAAATGGGTGCTGAAGCTATCCAAGATCTCTTGAAACAAGTAGATTTGGAAAAAGAAATTGCAGCCCTCAAAGAAGAATTAAAAACTGCAACTGGGCAAAAGCGCGTCAAAGCGATACGCCGCTTAGATGTTTTAGATGCTTTCCAAAAATCTGGTAACAAACCAGAATGGATGGTCTTAAACATCTTGCCAGTTATTCCGCCAGACTTACGTCCAATGCTTCAGCTGGATGGTGGACGCTTTGCTTCCTCTGACTTGAATGATCTTTACCGTCGTGTTATCAATCGGAACAATCGTTTGGCACGTCTTTTAGAGCTGAATGCTCCTGGAATCATCGTGCAAAATGAAAAGCGGATGTTGCAAGAAGCGGTTGATGCGTTGATTGACAACGGTCGTCGTGGTCGTCCAATTACTGGACCAGGTAGCCGCCCGCTCAAATCATTGAGCCACATGCTTAAAGGAAAACAAGGTCGTTTCCGTCAAAACTTGCTCGGAAAACGGGTTGACTTCTCAGGACGTTCGGTTATTGCGGTAGGTCCAACCCTCAAAATGTACCAATGTGGTGTGCCGCGCGAAATGGCAATTGAGCTTTTCAAACCATTTGTTATGCGTGAAATTGTAGCGCGTGATATTGTGCAAAACGTGAAAGCTGCTAAACGCTTGGTGGAACGCAGTGATGAACGTATTTGGGATATCTTAGAGGATGTCATTAAAGAACACCCGGTACTCCTTAACCGTGCACCGACACTTCACAGATTAGGAATTCAAGCATTTGAGCCAGTCTTAATTGACGGGAAAGCTCTTCGTTTGCACCCGCTTGTGTGTGAGGCCTACAATGCCGACTTTGACGGAGACCAAATGGCTATTCACGTACCATTGTCGGAAGAAGCTCAGGCAGAAGCACGGATTCTTATGCTAGCTGCTGAGCACATCCTCAATCCAAAAGACGGTAAGCCAGTCGTAACACCGTCACAAGATATGGTCTTAGGGAACTACTACCTAACGATGGAAGAAGCCGGTCGTGAAGGTGAAGGTATGGTCTTTAAAGATCGTGATGAAGCTGTAATGGCTCTTCGGAATGGTTATGTGCATTTACATACACGCGTTGGGATTGCGACTGATAGTTTGAACAAACCATGGATGGAAGATCAAAAACACAAGATTCTTTTGACAACAGTTGGTAAGATTCTTTTCAATGACATCATGCCAGATGAATTGCCGTATTTGCAAGAACCAGTTGCCTCAAACATAGCAGAAGGTGTGCCAGCTAAATACTTCTTAGAACCTGGTCAAGATGTCAAAGAAGCCATCAGTAAACTTGAATTAAACGTACCATTTAAGAAGAAAAATCTCGGGAATATCATTGCTGAGATCTTCAAACGTTTCCGTACAACTGAAACGTCTGCTTTTCTAGACCGTCTGAAAGATCTCGGCTATCATCATTCAACGCTTGCTGGTTTGACAGTAGGGATTGCCGATATTCCAGTCGTTGAAGATAAGGCAGAAATTATCGAAGAGTCACATAAACGTGTTGAACAAATCACGAAACAATTCCGTCGTGGGATGATTACAGACGATGAGCGCTATAACGCGGTTACTGCAGAATGGCGTGCTGCTCGTGAAAAATTGGAAAAACGCTTGGTTGCTAACCAAGATCCGAAGAACCCAATCGTTATGATGATGGACTCTGGAGCCCGTGGTAACATCTCTAACTTCTCGCAACTTGCCGGTATGCGTGGTTTGATGGCTGCGCCAAATGGACGTATCATGGAGTTGCCAATCTTGTCTAACTTCCGTGAAGGTTTGTCTGTTCTGGAAATGTTCTTCTCAACTCACGGAGCGCGTAAAGGGATGACTGATACAGCCCTTAAGACAGCTGACTCAGGTTACTTGACTCGTCGTCTAGTTGACGTTGCCCAAGACGTTATCATTCGTGAGGATGACTGTGGTACAGATCGCGGTCTTGTGATTCGCTCTATTACTGATGGTAAGGAAATGATAGAGCCACTAGAAGAACGCTTAATTGGTCGTTATACGAAAAAATCTGTCAAACATCCTGAAACGGGTGAAACCATCGTTGGTCCAGATGTATTGATTACTGAGGATATGGCACGTGAGATTGTAAACGCTGGTGTCGAAGAAGTCACTATCCGTTCTGTCTTTACATGTAATACGCGTCATGGTGTCTGTCGCCGTTGTTATGGTATTAACTTGGCAACGGGTGATGCAGTTGAGGTAGGTGAAGCAGTTGGAACTATTGCTGCCCAATCAATCGGTGAACCGGGTACACAATTGACTATGCGGACTTTCCATACGGGTGGTGTTGCTTCTAATACTGATATTACTCAGGGGCTTCCTCGGGTTCAAGAAATCTTTGAAGCCCGTAATCCAAAAGGGGAAGCAGTCATCACAGAAGTCAAAGGGGAAGTTACTGCGATTGAAGAAGATGCATCTACTCGGACTAAGAAAGTCTTTGTCAAGGGTGCAACCGGTGAAGGAGAATACGTTGTACCATTTACAGCTCGTATGAAAGTGGCTGTAGGTGACCAAGTTTCTCGCGGAGCAGCATTAACAGAAGGTTCTATCCAACCGAAACATTTATTGGCTGTTCGTGATGTCTTGTCTGTTGAGACTTACCTGCTAGCTGAAGTGCAAAAAGTTTACCGCAGTCAAGGGGTAGAAATCGGTGACAAGCATATTGAAGTAATGGTTCGCCAAATGATTCGTAAGGTGCGCATCATGGATCCGGGAGATACTGATCTTCTTATGGGCACACTCATGGATATTACAGACTTTACCGATGCTAACCGAGATGTAGTTATCGCTGGTGGTGTTCCTGCAACAGCTCGTCCTGTTCTTATGGGAATTACCAAGGCTTCTCTGGAAACCAACAGTTTCTTATCAGCTGCCTCTTTCCAAGAAACCACTCGTGTTCTGACTGATGCGGCTATCCGTGGTAAGAAAGATCATCTGCTTGGTCTGAAGGAAAATGTTATCATTGGTAAAATCATTCCAGCTGGTACAGGTATGGCACGCTATCGTAATCTTGAGCCGCAAGCTGTCAATGAAGTTGAAATTATCGAAGATACAACGGCAACAGAAACTGTGGAAGAAACCACACCAGCAAAATAATAAAAAAGAGTCGAAATCTTCGACTCTTTTTGTTAGGTTTAGAATTTTATGAAAAATTTTCTGGTAATTTTCAAATTTAGCTAACTTTGCATAGCGAATATATCGCATTTTAATTTTGATTCAAGTGTAAAAAGGGGCCGTCAAAATTAGATTTTTGGCTAGTATTAAAATGCATTCCAAAAGAAGCAAAAGATGAGAATACAACTCCATGCATTCCCAGTCCGTTTCTGAATGACCAGCATGCCATAAATGAGAATGAATACGGCGATTGCTTCAAATAGAGAAGTCGCATCCAAGCCAATCATTCCATGAACAAGGAGGCAAATCAAAGCACAAATGAGGGCACCAAGGTCAATTTTCTTATTTTGACGTGGATAGCGAAGATTGATTTTCCTAGAAATTACAACATAATTAAAACCTTCCCAGAATCCCCAGATAAGAGAAATGAGCAAGTAACCTAAGATGTTTGTCGGAAAAGAACTAGCAAGAATTTCTTTCGTTAAGGAGATTGATTGAAATGGGAGGTAGGTGTGAACTTGTCCTGTAATGATGAGGAAAAGCAGCAAAGGAAGACAGGTGATTGCAGTTTGGACGCAGGACGGGAGAAAATGTTTAGTAACCAATCCATATTCTTTCCAGCTTTCTTTGCGACGAATCAGAACGACACTAGTCCCTAGACCGGCTGCACCAAACTGACACATTGCGAGAAAGAGAAGGCGAAGCCAAATGGGAAACGATGACTGATGGGTGAAATCAGTTATTTCTTGTTGGAAAAATAGATATCCGATAAGCGGAAGCATAGTCAAGATGGCAATGATGTTTAAATCTTGGTCAACTTTCTTTTGGACGATAGATAATGTTTGTTTCATATGATTTGCTCTTTTTATCTTTATTGTAGTGTGCTGATAGAGCTTTGTCAATAAGACAGGAAAAGTGTCTGATTTTGCTACCTTTTTAATCGCTTTTGTGATATAATTATCATGTACAAAAATAATAAGGAGTCTGATTAAATGGCTAAATTGACTGTTAAAGACGTTGATTTGAAGGGAAAGAAAGTTCTCGTTCGTGTTGACTTTAACGTACCTTTGAAAGATGGCGTTATCACTAATGACAACCGTATTACTGCGGCTTTGCCAACAATTAAATATATCATCGAACATGGTGGACGTGCTGTTCTCTTCTCTCATCTTGGGCGTGTGAAAGAAGAAGCTGATAAGGAAGGAAAATCACTTGCTCCAGTAGCAGCAGATTTGTCTGCAAAACTTGGTCAAGACGTTATCTTCCCAGGTGTTACTCGTGGTGAGAAACTTGAAACAGCTATTGATGCTCTTAAAGATGGTGAAGTTCTTCTTGTTGAAAACACTCGTTTTGAAGATGTTGACGGTAAAAAAGAATCTAAAAATGATCCAGAACTTGGTAAATACTGGGCATCACTTGGAGATGGTATCTTCGTAAACGACGCATTCGGTACGGCTCATCGTGCACATGCATCTAACGTTGGTATTTCAGCAAACGTTGAAAAAGCTGTTGCTGGTTTCCTTCTTGAAAACGAAATTGCTTATATCAAAGAAGCTGTTGAAAATCCAGTTCGTCCATTCGTAGCCATTCTTGGTGGTTCAAAGGTCTCTGATAAGATCGGTGTTATCGAAAATCTTCTTGAAAAAGCGGATAAAGTTCTTATCGGTGGTGGGATGACTTACACATTCTACAAAGCACAAGGCATCGAAATCGGTAACTCACTTGTAGAAGAAGACAAACTCGATGTTGCTAGAGCTCTTCTTGAAAAATCAAATGGGAAACTCATTTTGCCAGTTGACTCTAAAGAAGCAAACGCATTTGCTGACTACACTGAAGTGAAAAATACTGAAGGTGAAGCAGTAGACCCTGGCTTCCTTGGTTTGGATATCGGTCCTAAATCAATCGCTAAATTTGACCAAGAATTAACTGGTGCTAAAACAGTTGTTTGGAACGGACCTATGGGCGTCTTTGAAAATCCTGATTTCCAAGCTGGTACAATCGGTGTCATGGACGCTATCGTTAAACAACCAGGCGTTAAATCAATTATCGGTGGTGGTGACTCAGCTGCTGCAGCTATCAACCTTGGTCGTGCAGATAAATTCTCATGGATTAGTACGGGCGGAGGCGCGTCTATGGAATTGTTGGAAGGTAAAGTTCTTCCAGGACTTGCAGCTCTTACTGAAAAATAAGTTTTAGCCCGTTAGTTTCTCCAAAATCCTGATTTTGGAGAAAAAGGAGCAAAACTGAAATGATAACAAAAAGGTGGCTTGTTCACCTTTTTGTGTTAGTGAAAGTATTTGTGACGCGGTGGTGGTGCATCTATGGAACTTCTTGAAGGAAAGGTACTCCCAGGTCTTGCAGCATTGACTGAAAAATAAGGCTAGAACAAAAAAATAATAGAGGAAAGGTGGTTCAACCACTTTTTCTTTTACAGAGAAACGATATGTATACTATTATAGGAGCTCTAGATAGGTATAGCCAAGAACGAGTCCGCTCTATTTGGCGCAGTTTGAGTGTCAATAGTCTATCAAACTACACTTATGAAGTAGTCGATCGGGAACCACATTTGACTTTTTCGTCTCTTGAAAAAGTAGATTTGGCTGATATCCAGCTAATCTCGGAAGAGATGGCGAAGATTAGTCAGCTGTAAGTTTGAACTTTAGCTCTATTTCGTCCTTTCTAGGTTCTTCCATTGTTACACTCAATCCTGTTAAAACGTCAGAATTAACTGCATTTCATGCAGAGTTACATAAAAAGATTGCAAGTTATGTAGACCAATCTTCCTCCTATCTTCTTGAAAACTGGGTTCCGCATGTGACATTAGCCAACCGAGTTCCAAAAGAAAAAATGGGCTCTGCTTTACCTTCACTGTTTTGCTCATTATCCATCTGTCTCGGGAATCCTGACGGGATTAAAACTGATAAAGATAGGAAGTGATGGTCAAGTAGAAGATGTTTGTGAACTTTCTCTAAAAAATGTATAGGAAAGCTTTGATAGACCTGTTTGGAAACCATCATTCTTTTCCTCAAAATTTCTCTAAAATATGTTAGAATAAAGGTAAAAGGAAATGCATGAATGGGTTATTTTAAGAAGTATAAGTTTGATAAGTCGAAATTTAAATTAGGAATGCGAACCTTTAAAACGGGGGTCGCGGTTTTTCTTGTTCTTCTTGTCTTTGGGCTTTTTGGTTGGAAAGGATTGCAGATTGGTGCTCTGACAGCTGTTTTCAGTTTGCGCGAAGATTTTGATAAAAGCGTCCATTTTGGAACCTCTCGTATTTTAGGGAATAGCATTGGTGGTTTGTATGCCTTGCTCTTCTTTCTCATCAATAACCTGTTTCATGAGCAGTTTTGGGTGACCTTACTGGTCGTTCCTATTTGTACGATGTTAACGATTATGACAAATGTTGCTATGAACAACAAAGCGGGAGTGATTGGTGGTGTTTCTGCCATGCTGATTATTACTTTATCTATTCCAACAGGAGAGACAGTTTTGTATGTATTTGCACGTGTCTTTGAGACTTTCATGGGGGTTTTCGTTGCCATGCTGGTCAATTCTGATGTGGATCGCTTGCGGAAGGTATTGAAATTAAAAAACGAAGAATAATGTTAGAAAATATAACATGAGTTCTTGACATAGAAATTTTTTCAGATTATAATAGAGCATAAGAAAGGAATTTGCAATGAAGGAAAAAGAATTTCGTCGCAATATGGCTGTTTTTCCCATTGGTAGCGTTATGAAATTGACGGATTTGACAGCACGTCAGATTCGTTATTATGAAGATCAAGAATTGATTAAGCCTGATCGAAATGAAGGAAATCGCCGCATGTATTCATTAAATGATATGGATCGCTTGTTGGAGATTAAAGATTACATTTCAGAAGGTTACAATATTGCTGCTATTAAACGGAAATATGCTGAGCGTGAAGCGAGATATAAAAAGCCAGTGAGCGAGAAAGACGTTCGTCGAGCCCTTCATAACGATATTTTGCAACAAGGGCGCTTTGCTTCTTCCCTTCCACCATTTGGTCGTATGCATTGACCAACATCAATTTTTAAAAATTTCATAAGGAGATACTCATGCCAATTACAGTAGCTGACATTCGTCGCGAAGTGAAAGAAAAAAATGTTACCTTTATCCGTTTGATGTTTTCGGATGTTTTGGGAACGATGAAAAATGTCGAAATTCCGGCGACAGATGAACAGCTGAATAAAGTTTTGTCCAACAAAGTGATGTTCGATGGTTCTTCTATCGAAGGTTTCGTGCGTATCAATGAGTCAGATATGTACCTTTATCCTGACTTGGATACATGGACTGTTTTCCCTTGGGGAGATGAAAATGGCAGTGTCGCAGGACTAATTTGCGATGTTTATACAACAGAAGGAACTCCTTTTAAAGGAGATCCGCGTGGAAACTTGAAGCGTGCTTTGAGACACATGGAAGAGCTTGGTTTCAAATCTTTCAATCTTGGTCCTGAGCCAGAATTTTTCCTCTTCAAATTGGATGAAAATGGTGATCCAACTCTTGAGGTAAATGATAAGGGTGGTTATTTTGATTTGGCGCCAACTGACCTGGCTGACAATACTCGCCGTGAAATCGTTAATGTCCTTACAACAATGGGATTTGAAGTAGAAGCTAGTCATCATGAAGTAGCTATTGGCCAGCATGAAATTGACTTCAAATATGATGAAGTACTTCGTGCCTGTGATAAGATTCAGTTGTTTAAACTGGTTGTTAAAACAATTGCTCGTAAGCATGGTCTGTATGCAACGTTCATGGCAAAACCAAAATTTGGTATTGCCGGTTCAGGTATGCACTGTAACATGTCGCTCTTTAATCAAGACGGTCAAAATGCTTTCTTTGATCCAGAAGATCCAAATGGTATGCAATTATCAGAAACAGCGTACTATTTTCTTGGTGGCTTAATTAAGCATGCTTACAATTATACAGCTATCATGAACCCGACTGTAAATTCTTACAAACGCTTAGTTCCAGGCTATGAAGCTCCTGTTTATATTGCTTGGGCAGGACGTAACCGTTCTCCGCTTGTTCGTGTGCCAGCTTCACGCGGTATGGGAACTCGTTTGGAATTGCGTTCGGTTGACCCAATGGCTAACCCTTATATCGCTATGGCGGTTCTTCTTGAAGTTGGACTTCATGGGATTGAAAATAAAATTGAAGCACCTGCTCCAATTGAAGAAAATATCTATGTTATGACAGCAGAAGAGCGTAAAGAAGCAGGGATTACGGATCTTCCATCTACTCTCCACAATGCGGTGAAAGCACTAACAGAAGATGAAGTTGTAAAAGCTGCCTTGGGTAGTCATATCTATACAAGTTTTGTGGAAGCAAAACGCATCGAATGGGCAAGCTATGCCACTTTCGTTTCCCAATGGGAAGTAGATAACTACCTTGATTTGTATTAATAAATTGGAAATGAGGCTTAAGAAGAGTCTCGTTTTCTTATTTGATGAATGAAAAAGTACTAATCAAAATAATGCCACTTTTTCTACATTTTTGAGCAAATGGTGAAAAACTTGTATAATGGAGCATATCTGTTTAAAAAATTTAGCATTTCCGATATAATAAACAGAACAAAGGGAGGTGAAGCAGGTGTATTGTGTGATTGAAATGTATGGCAAAGATGAGCCTTGGTGGTTTTTTGATGACTGGGAAGCTAATATCGTATCTATACAACATTTTGATGACTATTATACTGCTTTAAAGTATTATAAGCGCCAATGGCTGAAGTTGGTAGCTGCTTTTCCTTTCTATAAAAGTCGAAGTGATTTAATGTCCATTTTTTGGGATGCAGAAGATTTGCGCTGGTGTGAAGAATGTAGTGATTCTGTCCAGCAATACCATTCTCTCGCTTTATTGGAAAATGATGGTGTCATTCCTAAAGAGAAATGGAGACCGGGCTATAATAAACAAAATAGTGAAGAGGAACATCGTGCTTGCTCTCTAACGTTTAAATAATTTACAAAATGGTGATTTTTCATCATTTTTTTATTTTCTTCTGCGAATAATATAAAGTGAGGAGGAGATATGGTTCAAAACATTGCACAGGCTATTATTTGTCAGGCTAAGGAAGAACGAGCACAGGACATTTATTTTGTTCCGAAGGAAAATGTTTACGAGTTGTATATGCGAATTGGAGATGAACGCCGTTTTATACGCAATTATGAATTTGAAGAGCTAGCTGCTGTAATCAGTCATTTCAAGTTTACTGCTGGGATGAATGTGGGAGAAAAACGTCGCAGTCAGCTGGGCTCTTGCGATTATCAATATAGTGACAAGAAAACGTCGCTACGGTTATCAACAGTGGGGGATTATCGCGGATATGAAAGTCTAGTGATTCGTCTATTGCATGATGAAGAAGCAGAGCTGAAGTTTTGGTTTGCTCAAATTCCGGAGTTGAAAGAACGTTTCAAACAGCGAGGGCTTTACCTTTTTTCAGGACCGGTAGGAAGTGGTAAAACTACTCTCATGCACCAGTTGGCTCAAGAGCGTTTTGCCGATCAGCAAATCATGTCAATTGAAGATCCGGTTGAAATCAAACAAGCAGGGATGTTACAGCTGCAGCTGAACGAAGCGATTGGTTTAACTTATGAAAGTTTGATAAAACTTTCTCTTCGGCATCGACCGGATTTATTGATTATCGGAGAGATTCGTGATGCGGAGACAGCACGGGCAGTTGTTCGAGCTAGCTTAACGGGAGTGACTGTTTTTTCAACTATTCATGCTAAAAGCGTACGAGGTGTCTATGAACGGTTGCTGGAGTTGGGAGTGACAGAAGCAGAGCTGAAAATTGTTTTGCAAGGAATTTGCTACCAACGGTTAATTGCGAAAGGAGGAATAGTGGATTTTGTCAGTGAAAGGTATCAAGAGCATGAGCCAAGTGACTGGAATAAGCAGATTGATCAGCTTTATGCAGCAGGACATATCACTTTTGAGCAGGCAGAAACGGAAAAAATTATCCATAGGTAGGCAGAAAAAAGTCGTAGAGTTGCTGAATAATCTTTTTTCTAGTGGCTTTCATTTAGCAGAAATGATTGATTTTTTGAAGCGGAGTGCCCTGCTAGAAAAAACCTATGTAGAAAAGATGAAAGAGGGTTTAGCAACAGGAAAACCTTTTTCAGAAATTATGGCTAGTTTAGGATTTTCAGATAGTGTTGTCACCCAGCTTTCACTGGCAGAGCTACATGGGAATCTCTCACTCAGCCTGACTAAGATTGAGGAATACTTGGAAAATGTCTCAAAAGTCAAGAAAAAGTTAATTGAGGTAGCCACTTATCCATTCATTTTACTTATTTTTTTAGTATTCATTATGTTAGGGCTGCGCAATTATTTACTTCCGCAGTTAGAACGCCAAAATAGTGCAACGCAGCTGATTAGTCAGTTGCCGCAAATTTTTCTGGGTTCATTAGGAGTAGTCCTTGTTTTGTTAGCGATAGGTTTTTATTGGTTTAGAAAAAGCTCAAAAATAGTAGTGTTTAGCTTCTTGGCTCGACTTCCTTTTTGTGGAACTTTTATTCAAGCGTATTTGACAGCTTATTATGCGCGCGAATGGGGAAATATGATTGGTCAAGGTTTAGAACTCAGTCAGATTTTTCAGATGATGCAAGGGCAACGCTCTGCTATGTTTCAAGAAATTGGAAAAGACTTAGAAGTTGCGCTGCAAAATGGTCAGGAATTTTCCCAAGTGGTTAAACACTACCCGTTTTTTAAAAAGGAATTGGGTTTGATAATTGAATACGGTGAAGTGAAATCCAAATTAGGGTGTGAATTAGAAGTTTATGCTCAAAAAACGTGGGAGAAGTTTTTTAGTCGGATCAATCAGGCTATGAACTTAGTGCAGCCGCTTGTCTTTGTTTTTGTGGCACTGGTTATTGTTTTATTGTATGCAGCCATGTTGCTGCCAATTTATCAAAATATGGAGGTTCAATTATGAAAAAAATTAAAAATATAAAGGTAAAAGCTTTCACTTTGGTGGAAATGTTAGTGGTGCTTCTAATCATCAGTGTTTTGATGCTTTTGTTTGTTCCGAATTTGACCAAACAAAAAGAAGCTGTAACGGAAAAAGGAAATGCAGCTGTTGTGAAGGTTGTCGAAAGTCAGGCAGAGCTTTTTGAAGTGAATCATACTAATGAAAAAGCGACGCTTTCAAAATTAGTCAGTGAAGGAACTATTACAGACAAGCAAGCAGCATCATACAAGGCTTATTATGCAAAACATACAAAAGAAGCTCGTACAGTTGCAGATTAAAGGTTTTACGCTTTTGGAAAGTTTGCTGACCTTATTTATGACGAGTCTCTTATTGCTTGCTGTATCAGGTTCAGTACGTTCATCGTTTGAGCAAGTAGAACAGCAAATTTTCTTTCTAGAGTTTGAGCATTTTTATCGGGAAAGTCAGAAGTTGAGTAGTGCAGCTCAAAGTCAGTTGGACATGAATTTTTCTCGCGAGAGGATTTCCAATGGTTACAGCCATTTGGCAGTTCCTCGCTCGATTCAGGCTCCGGAAGGCCTGACACTTCATTTTGACAGGGCAGGCGGCAATTCCTCGCTCGGAAAGGTTGTCTTTCAGACAAATAAGCAAACAATTACGTATCAATTATATCTAGGAAATGGAAAATTTAAGAAAACAATGCGTTAGAGGAACGATTTTATTAGAAGCTTTATTGGCATTGGCTGTTTTTGCGTTTATTGTGACCTTGTTATTGGGACAGCTCCATCAGTCTCGACAGACAGAAAATGATTTGCTGAAAAAAGAAGAAGTTCTAAGAGTGGCTAATATGGCATTACAAACAAAGCAAAGCCATTTAACAATAAACGGTATTGAAGTTCGTGTTGAAAAAAGTCAACAAGGCATCCAGATTTATCATGGGAAGGAGCTGATTGTCGGTGTTCAAGGCAAATAAAGTGAAAGCTTTTACACTTTTAGAGGCTCTGGTTGCCCTCTTTGTAATCAGCGGGAGTGTGCTATTATTTCAATCGATGACGCGTCTTCTGGCTTCGGAGGTCCGAGCTCGACAACACAGTGAACAACGAGAATGGCTTTTGTTTGCCCATCAATTAGAAGCGGAATTGATTCGTTCTTCATTTGAAAAAGTGGAGAATAATCGTTTATACATGAAGCAGGACGGTAAGACGATTGCATTTGGAAAGTCAAGTGGACAAGATTTCAGAAAAACCAATGCAAATGGGAAAGGCTATCAGCCTATGATTTATAATGTGAAAAAAGCAGAAATCTCACAGAAAAATGAGCTGATTCATATCAGAATGACATTTAAGCGAGGATTGGAAAGGGAGTTCGTCTATCGTGTGGAAACAAAGAGTTAAAGCAGGTATTATGCTCTATGCCCTTTTTATAACAGCCGTCTTTAGCTTACTTTTGCAATTTTACCTTCATCGGCAAACTGCAAATCACAGGAATTTCACCCTAAACCGAGAGCGAATACAGGCTTATGCAATGGCAGCTGTAGCAAATGAAAATCCTAAACAAAGGAATTTTGAACAGGGGTATGTGCAAGATCAGAAAGATGAGAAAGAGTTCATCCTGACAGTAACAATGAACACTGGTCGCCGTTATCAATTTCGCTTCCCACTTATGCATTCCAATCAAACCAATGACAATTTAGACGAATAAGTGAGAATAGAACTAGATGTGAGCAACTGAGGACTCGCTCGCAAAAAGAGATAAATTTTGGTATGATAGGGAGCGGAGGATACTATGAATTTTGAAAAAATAGAACAGGCTTATTCGCTTTTGTTAGAAAATGTCCAGGAGCTCCAAAATACTCTTTTGACGAATTTTTATGATGCTTTGGTTGAGCAAAATGGGGTTTATCTGGATGGAAATACAGAGCTAGCTATTGTCAAAAAAAATAATGAAACACTTAAATCTTTGAAATTAGATAAAGAAGAATGGCTACGAGCATACCAATTTTTGCTGATGAAAGCGGCTCAAACAGAGCCTTTGCAAGCTAATCACCAATTTACTCCAGATTCTATCGGGTTTATCCTAACATTTCTCATTGACCAATTGAGTAATAAAGAACATATTGATGTGTTGGAAATTGGTAGTGGAATGGGAAATTTGGCAGAAACCATTCTTAATAATACAAATAAAAACGTGGATTATTTAGGACTGGAATTGGACGATCTGCTAATTGATATATCAGCCAGTATCGCAGATGTGATGGATGCAAAAGTTAGTTTTGTGCAAGGTGATGCGGTGCGCCCGCAAGTATTGAAAGAAAGCGATGTGATTATCAGTGATTTACCAGTTGGCTTTTATCCTGATGATAACATTGCGACGCGCTATGAAGTGGCTAGTAGACAGGAGCATACTTATGCTCATCATTTGTTAATGGAACAATCGCTCAAGTATCTCAAATCGGATGGTTATGCTATTTTCCTTGCACCAAATGATTTACTGACTAGCACACAAAGTGATTTATTAAAAAATTGGTTGCAGAATCATGCACAAATAGTTGCAATGATTGCGTTACCAGAGTCTCTTTTTGGAAATGCAGCATATGCTAAAACAATTTTTGTACTGAAAAAGCAAGATAAACAAGCTGTCCAACCATTTGTTTATGCTTTATCTGATTTGCAGAATCAAGCGGATTTATTGACATTTAGCGAAAAGTTTCAAAATTGGAGCCAAGAAAGTGAAATTTAAACAAGTTTTTGATATAATAAATGAAAACGCTTAAAAGAGGTAATTTATGTCAAAAACAATTTCAATCAATGCCGGAAGTTCTAGTCTAAAATGGCAATTATACGAAATGCCAGCTGAAAAGGTCATCGCTAAGGGGTTAATTGAGCGAATTGGTCTCAAAGATTCCATTTCAACGGTCAAATTTGATGGTCGTGCGGAGAAACAAATTTTAGATATTGATGACCACACACAAGCTGTTAAAATTTTGTTAGATGATCTAATGCGCTTTGATATTATTAAAGCCTATGATGAAATCACAGGTGTCGGTCATCGTGTCGTTGCAGGTGGTGAATATTTTAAAGAATCTGCACTTGTGGATAGCGAAGAAGTGATTCAAAAAGTAGAAGAATTAGCGCTTCTTGCACCACTTCATAACAAAGCAAATGCAGCAGGAATTCGTGCATTTAAAGAATTGTTGCCAGACATTACAAGTGTCGTTGTGTTTGATACGTCATTTCATACAACAATGCCTGAAAAAGCTTACCGTTATCCATTGCCAACTAAATATTATACTGAAAACAAAGTGCGTAAATATGGTGCGCATGGAACAAGTCATCAGTATGTTGCCAAGGAAGCCGCTAAAGTGCTTGGCAAGCCGCTTGAAGATCTGAAACTAATTACTTGCCATATTGGGAATGGTGCTTCTATTACAGCAGTCAAAGGTGGTCAATCTGTTGACACTTCAATGGGCTTTACTCCGCTAGGTGGCGTGATGATGGGAACTCGCACAGGGGATATTGATCCAGCGATTATTCCTTATCTGATGGAGCATACAGAGGATTTGAATACGCCGGAAGATATTAATCGTATTTTAAATCGTGAGTCAGGTCTCTTAGGGGTATCTGAGAAATCCAGCGACATGCGTGATATTCATGCCGCTATGCGCGCTGGTGATGCCAAAGCACAGTTGGCGAATGACATCTTTGTTGATCGTATTCAAAAATATATTGGTCAGTATCTGGCTGTTTTAAACGGAGCAGACGCCATTATCTTTACCGCTGGAATTGGTGAGAATTCTGTGACGATTCGTCGATTAGTTATTGAGGGAATTTCTTGGTTTGGTTGTGAACTTGACCCAGAAAAGAATGTTTTTGGTAACTATGGAGATATTTCAATGCCAGATTCCAAGGTTCGAGTGCTGGTTATTCCAACGGATGAAGAATTGGTTATTGCTCGTGATGTTGAACGATTTAAAAATCAAAAATGAAATGTTAAAAGATTGAACCTAGAGCAATCATATGGAAGAAAAGGCTGGTTTTATCCAGTCTTTTTGTTTCTAGTTATGAAGTAGCGGATTATTTAGATCATAGATTGAATGTTCAATAGACTATGCCAAAAGTATACTTTGATGTTGTAAAGAAAACGTTTAGAGCAGATTACTTTTTTGTTTATAGAAGATAACTAAATTTGCTTTTGAAGTCTTTTGGTTGCACCGCCCTTCTTTTTTGAACTATACCAATTTTATTGTTGACAAATTCACAATAAAATTATATACTGACTTAGCTTGTTTTGTATAGCTATTATTAGACTATACCAATTTAAAAAATCAAAGAAGGAGATGGCAGACTTCTGAAAGTCGTTTGCTAGAAATAATAGTATGTGTGGAATTGTCGGAGTTGTTGGAAATCGGAATGCAACAGATATTTTAATGCAGGGTCTAGAAAAATTAGAATACCGGGGATATGATTCAGCGGGAATTTTTGTGACAAATGGGAAAACATCTAGCTTAGTCAAATCAGTTGGTCGTATTGCCGACCTTCGTTCAAAAATCGGGATTGATGTAGCTGGAACGGCTGGTATTGGGCATACACGTTGGGCAACGCACGGAAAACCAAGTGAAAGCAATGCGCATCCGCATACGTCTCAAACTGAACGCTTTGTTTTAGTGCATAATGGTGTTATCGAAAATTACCTAGATATTAAGAATACGTATCTTGCTGAACATGATTTGAAGGGTCAGACAGATACAGAAATTGCGGTTCACTTGATTGGAAAATTTGTTGAAGAGGACGGACTCTCAGTACTAGATGCTTTTAAAAAAGCGCTCCACATCATTGAAGGTTCCTATGCTTTTGCTTTAATGGATGCAGAGGATGCAGACGTGATCTATGTGGCGAAAAATAAATCACCGCTCTTAATTGGCCTAGGAGAAGGCTACAATATGGTCTGTTCGGATGCTATGGCGATGATTCGTGAAACCAGCGAATACATGGAAATTCATGATAAAGAACTGGTAATTGTGACCGCTGACAGCGTAGAAGTGCAGGACTACGACGGGAATCCAATTGAGCGCGATAGTTATACTGCGGAACTTGATTTATCAGATATTGGCAAAGGCACTTATCCTTACTATATGCTCAAAGAAATTGATGAGCAACCGACCGTGATGCGTAAGCTGATTCAGGCATATACAGATGATAATGATCAAGTAGTTGTCGATCCAGCTATTATCAAAGCTGTTCAAGAAGCTGATCGGTTGTATATTTTAGCGGCTGGAACTTCTTATCATGCTGGATTTGCAACCAAGCGGATGCTAGAAGAGTTGACGGACACACCTGTGGAATTAGGGATTTCTTCAGAATGGGGCTACAGATGGCCATTACTGAGCAAGAAACCAATGTTTATCCTGATTAGCCAATCTGGTGAGACGGCCGATAGCCGTCAGGTTTTGGTCAAAGCGAATGCTATGGGAATCCCAAGCTTGACTGTAACCAATGTACCAGGTTCCACTTTGTCTCGTGAAGCGACTCATACAATGTTGCTGCATGCTGGACCAGAAATTGCGGTTGCTTCAACTAAGGCTTATACGGCACAGATTGCGACTCTGGCTTTTCTAGCAAAAGCAGTTGGAGATGCCAATGCCAATGAAAAAGCAAAACAGTTTGATTTAGTGCATGAATTATCCATTGTGGCGCAAGCCATTGAGGCTACGCTATCTGAAAAAGACAGTATTGACGAAAAAGTACATGAGTTACTCGCGACAACACGCAATGCTTTCTATATCGGTCGAGGACAAGACTATTATGTTGCTATGGAAGCCAGCCTAAAATTAAAAGAAATTTCCTATATCCAGTGTGAAGGATTTGCTGCTGGAGAGTTAAAACATGGAACGATTTCTTTGATTGAAGACGGTACGCCAGTAATAACCTTGATTTCTTCCGATGAGCAATTGGCCAGTCATACTCGCGGCAATGTATCAGAAGTTGTGGCGCGTGGTGCAAATGTTTTGACCGTTGTAGAAGAAAATGTAGCAAAAGAAGGGGACGATATTGTTTTAATGTCTGTTCATCCATATTTGTCGCCAATTTCTATGGTCGTGCCGACACAGTTGATTGCTTATTTTGCAACTTTGCATCGCGGTTTAGATGTAGATAAACCACGAAACCTTGCTAAATCTGTTACAGTAGAATAAAAAGAAGAATCATCGAGTAAAGTACTTGGTGATTTTTTGTAGCATTGACATAAAGTGAAAAAGTTAATTTTGGTGAAATTGAGGAAAATGAAATTAGAAAAACTATTGTTAAGATTATAGTTCAAAATATCAAAAATTATGTAATTTTTTACAAAAATCTATTGACTTTTTGTTTGGAACACTGTATAATTACAATTGTAAACGGAAAGAGACAAAATCCGTTACACTCGCCAAAACAAGATGAATTTCTAGAGGTATTTTGCTAAAAGAATTTCATCTCTATTTTGGGAGACAATAAAAATTATGTAAACTATTAAACTGCCTTTGATAAATATAAATCCAAAAGATAGAGTTGCTCACTTTGTCTTATATTTTAAGCAGTTTCAAAAATTATGTAAAACATAAGCGAGGTGCAGATATGAATAATAACTATAACAACTTTGATAATATGGATGATCTTTTCAATAAATTGATGGGAAGAATGGGCGGTTTTAACAGTGAAAATCGGCGTTATCTTATCAATGGACGTGAAGTGACACCGGAAGAATTTGCACAATATCGTGCAACAGGTAAATTACCGAAGCAAGTAACGGAAGGTCAGACATCACAAATGCAGGGGCAAGCAGGTGGACTCAAACAAGATGGTATTTTAGCGAAGTTAGGGCGTAATTTGACAGAAGAAGCGCGTCAAGATATGTTAGATCCTGTTATTGGACGCAATAAGGAAATTCAAGAAACGGCTGAAATCCTTTCTCGGCGGACGAAAAACAATCCAGTATTAGTCGGAGATGCTGGAGTTGGTAAGACTGCAGTTGTCGAAGGTTTAGCGCAAGCGATTGTTAATGGAGATGTTCCTGCAGCCATTAAGAATAAAGAGATTGTTTCTATTGATATTTCTGGTTTAGAAGCAGGGACACAGTATCGTGGTAGTTTTGAAGAAAATATTCAAAATTTAGTATCTGAAGTGAAAGAGGCTGGCAATATCATTCTCTTCTTTGATGAAATTCATCAAATTCTCGGCGCTGGAAGCACAGGCGGTGATAGTGGATCAAAAGGTCTAGCAGATATTTTGAAACCGGCTTTATCTCGTGGTGAACTGACAGTTATCGGTGCGACGACTCAGGATGAATATCGAAATACCATTTTGAAGAATGCAGCTCTAGCTCGTCGCTTCAATGAAGTAAAAGTCAATGCTCCATCTGCAGAAGATACTTACAAGATTTTGCAAGGAATTCGTGATTTATACGAAAAACACCACAATGTCATCTTGCCAGATGAAGTGTTAAAAGCTGCCGTGGACTTCTCTATTCAATATATTCCACAACGCAGCTTGCCAGATAAAGCGATTGACCTAGTGGATGTGACAGCGGCTCATTTAGCAGCTCAACATCCTGTTACAGATGTGCATACAGTGGAACGTGAAATTGCAGAGCAAAAGAAAAAGCAAGAAGCTGCGGTTGAAAAAGAAGACTTTGAAACTGCTTTGAATGCCAAGATGCGTATTGAAGAGCTAGAAAAAAAGATTGAAAATCATACGGAAGACATGAAAGTGACTGCAACTGTCAATGATGTAGCCGAATCTGTAGAACGTATGACGGGTATTCCTGTTTCCCAAATGGGGACTAGTGATATTGAACGGTTGAAAGAGATGAATGCGCGATTGAAGACAAAAGTCATTGGACAAAACGAAGCAGTTGAAGCAGTAGCGCGCGCTATTCGTCGGAATCGTGCAGGTTTTGATGAAGGAAATCGTCCGATTGGTAGCTTCCTCTTTGTCGGCCCAACTGGTGTTGGAAAAACAGAGCTAGCGAAGCAATTAGCGCTTGATATGTTTGGTACTAAAGAAGCCATTATCCGTTTGGACATGTCTGAATACTCTGACCGCACGGCTGTGTCGAAGTTGATTGGTACAACAGCTGGTTATGTCGGCTATGATGACAACAGCAATACCTTGACAGAACGTGTTCGTCGGAATCCTTACTCTATCATCTTGCTGGACGAAATTGAAAAAGCCGATCCGCAAGTCATCACGCTGTTACTACAAGTTTTGGATGATGGTCGTTTGACAGATGGGCAAGGAAATACTGTCAATTTTAAGAACACAGTTATTATTGCTACATCAAATGCTGGATTTGGGTATGAAAGCTTTACTGGTGATGAGGAAAAGGATAGGAAGATTATGGATCGCTTAAAACCATACTTCCGCCCAGAATTCTTGAATCGCTTCAATGCAGTCATTGAATTCTCTCATCTTGGTAAAGAGGATTTAGCTGAAATCGTCGACTTGATGTTGGATGAAGTCAACCAAACACTTGCCAAGAAAGACATCACGTTAACAGTAACAGATGCAGCCAAACATTATCTAGCAGAAGAGGGTTATGATGAAGTCATGGGTGTTCGTCCGCTTCGTCGTGTGATTGAGCAACAAATTCGTGATAAAGTAACCGACTTCCATTTGGATCATTTAGATGCGAAACATCTTCTTGCAGATTTGAAAGATGATGAATTAGTTATCGAAGAAGCGAAAGAGCATCAAACTAAAAAATAAACAGAATAGTAACGCCGGAGTGGATTTCCGGCGTTTTTTAAGTGTGCTTAATTTTCGGGTCCAAGAGTGAACAGTTGCTTGTGTAATTCTTGGTCTTTTTGTTACCGCTTACATCTTTTATAATAGACTTAGAAAGAACAAATAAAATAGAAAAAAGGAGAGTTAAAATGAACATCATTTTAAACATTCTGAACTGGTTCTCGCAAAACATTTTGCAGAATCCGGCCTTCTTTGTAGGTCTTTTGGTTCTCATTGGCTATGCGTTATTGAAAAAACCAGCGCATGATGTCTATGCTGGTTTCATCAAAGCGACAGTTGGTTATATGCTGTTGAACGTTGGGGCTGGAGGTTTGGTAACAACTTTCCGTCCGATTTTAGCGGCTCTGAACTTTAAGTTTAAGATTGGTGCAGCGGTAATTGACCCTTACTTTGGATTGACAGCGGCAAATACAAAGATTGCAGAGGAATTTCCAAACTTTGTCGGAGCAGCAACAACAGCACTCTTGATTGGTTTTGGTGTCAACATCCTGCTCGTTGCTCTTCGGAAAATTACGAAAGTACGGACGCTGTTTATTACAGGTCATATCATGGTTCAACAAGCAGCGACCGTTTCATTGATGGTTCTTCTCCTTGTTCTTCAATTGCGTAATAGCTGGGGCGTGCTGGCAATCGGTGTCATCTGTGGACTTTACTGGGCAGTCAGCTCTAATATGACAGTAGAAGCAACACAACGTTTAACTGGTGGCGGTGGTTTTGCGATTGGTCACCAACAACAATTTGCGATTTGGTTTGTGGATAAAGTTGCAGGCAAATTTGGCAAGAAAGAAGAAAATCTTGACAATTTGAAGTTGCCAAAATTCTTGTCTATTTTCCATGATACAGTGGTTGCTTCGGCGACGTTGATGTTGGTTTTCTTTGGAGCTATTCTCTTAATTTTGGGTCCGGATATCATGTCCAATGCAAAAGTCATTACATCAGGTACAGTTTACAACCCTGCTAAGCAAGATTTTTACATGTATATCATTCAAACAGCCTTTACTTTCTCAGTTTATCTCTTTGTCTTGATGCAAGGGGTGCGGATGTTTGTAGCAGAATTGACGAATGCCTTCCAAGGTATCTCTAACAAATTGCTTCCTGGTTCATTCCCAGCTGTGGACGTTGCAGCTTCTTATGGTTTTGGTTCACCAAATGCGGTGCTTTCAGGATTTGCTTTTGGCTTAATTGGTCAATTGATTACCATTATGCTCTTAATTATCTTTAAGAATCCAATTCTCATTATCACTGGTTTCGTTCCAGTATTCTTTGATAATGCAGCGATTGCAGTTTATGCGGATAAGCGTGGTGGCTGGAAAGCGGCGGTTATCCTGTCCTTTATTTCAGGTGTATTGCAAGTAGCGCTTGGTGCTCTCTGTGTGGCACTTCTCGGTCTGGCTTCTTACGGTGGTTACCATGGAAATATTGACTTTGAATTCCCTTGGCTTGGTTTTGGTTATCTTTTCAAATATCTTGGCATTGTAGGTTACATTCTTGTTTGTGTATTCTTGCTGATTATTCCGCAACTACAATTTGCCAAAGCAAAAGACAAGGAAGCCTACTATCGTGGTGATGTTCAAGCAGAAGAATAAAAATAGATTTAAATATTGGAGGAAAATAATATGGTTAAGGTATTAACAGCGTGCGGAAATGGCATGGGCTCATCTATGGTGATTAAGATGAAAGTAGAAAATGCTCTGCGAAAATTAGGACAAACAGATTTTACCGTCAATTCTTGCAGTGTTGGAGAAGCAAAAAGCCTTGCTTCTGGTTATGATATTGTCATTGCTTCTCTTCATTTGATTCATGAATTGGATGGACGGACAAATGGTAAATTGATTGGTCTGGATAATCTGATGGATGACAAAGAAATTACTGAAAAATTGTCTCAGGTACTAGAGTGATGAGGACGACTGACCTTGTCATAAGATTGATACAATAGGAAAGGATGAGGGGCTTAGAGCAAACGCTCTAGCCTCATTCACTTAACAAGAATAGAACTTGGACGAAAATGTTAGAACGGATAGGAAGCGGTAGTTTCTTTAGAAAAGGACTTTTTCTTATTCTTATAACTGATGAAAGGAAACATGATGAACCTAAAGCAAGCATTGATTGAAAACAACTCTATTCGTTTAGGTCTTTCTGCTTCAACTTGGCAAGAAGCGGTCAAACTTGCTGTTGACCCTTTGATTGAAAGTGGAGCTGTTAAGCCTGAATATTATGATGCTATCATCGAATCCACAGAAGGATATGGTCCTTACTATATTTTGATGCCCGGTATGGCTATGCCGCATGCACGCCCAGAAGCTGGTGTTCAAAGAGATGCTTTCTCTTTGGTGACGTTGAAGGAGCCTGTAACTTTCTCGGACGGAAAAGGCGTGAGTGTTTTGTTAGCTCTTGCAGCAACGAGTTCAAAAATTCATACGAGTGTTGCAATTCCACAAATCATTGCTCTTTTTGAATTGGAAAATTCTATTGATCGTTTGTTAGCTTGTCAAACAGAAGCAGAAGTTCTAGCTTTGATTGATGAGTCAAAAAATAGTCCTTATTTAGAAGGATTGGATTTAGATAGTTAGTAAATGGTTGTGTTTCAATATATTAGAAAATAGGAAGTGAGAAAATGATGTCAAAACATATTCCAAATTTACAAGTTGCACTGGATCATTCCGATTTGCAAGGAGCTATTAAAGCAGCTGTCTCGGTAGGTCATGAAGTAGATGTTATTGAAGCAGGAACAGTTTGCCTTTTGCAAGTCGGCAGTGAGTTGGTAGAAGTGCTGCGTAGTTTATTTCCTGATAAAATCATCGTAGCTGACACTAAATGTGCTGACGCTGGTGGGACAGTTGCTAAAAATAATGCCGTACGCGGTGCGGATTGGATGACTTGCATTTGTTGTGCGACGATTCCAACCATGAAAGCAGCCCTGAAAGCTATACAAGAAGAACGCGGTGAACGCGGTGAAATTCAGATTGAGCTCTACGGTGATTGGACTTATGAGCAAGCTCAGACTTGGTTGGATGCTGGTATCTCGCAAGCCATTTATCACCAATCACGCGATGCCCTTCTTGCCGGCGAAACTTGGGGTGAAAAAGATCTCAATAAAGTTAAGAAATTGATTGAAATGGGTTTCCGTGTGTCTGTGACAGGTGGTTTGAATGTGGATACACTCAAACTCTTTGAAGGAGTGGATGTCTTTACCTTTATTGCTGGACGCGGTATAACAGAAGCTGAAAATCCAGCAGCAGCAGCGCGTGCTTTCAAAGACGAAATCAAGCGAATCTGGGGGTAAGCTATGGTACGTCCAATTGGAATTTATGAAAAGGCGACACCGAAGCATTTTTCTTGGCAAGAACGGTTAGAATTTGCCAAAGAAATGGGCTTTGATTTTGTGGAAATGTCGGTTGATGAGTCAGATGCTCGGCTGGCACGTCTCACTTGGTCCAAAAAAGAACGTCTAGAGCTTGTCAAAGCCATCTATGATACCGGTGTGCGGATTCCCAGCATATGCTTTAGCGGTCATCGGCGTTATCCATTAGGCTCAAACAATCCTGAACTAGAAGCCAAATCGCTTGAAACGATGAAACAATGTATCGAATTAGCACAGGATTTAGGCGTGCGGGTCATTCAATTAGCCGGCTATGATGTTTATTATGAAGAAAAATCACCTGAAACACGCGTTCGTTTCTTAAAAAATCTGCGACGAGCATGTGATTGGGCTGAGCAGGCGCAGGTCATGCTGGCGATTGAAATTATGGATGACCCATTTATCAACAGCATTGAAAAATATCTGGCTGTGGCGAAAGAAATCAATTCGCCTTATCTCTTTGTCTATCCAGATACAGGTAATGTTTCTGCTTGGCATAATGACCTCTGGAGTGAATTTTACCTTGGTCATCAGGCAATTGCTGCGCTGCACTTAAAAGATACCTATGCCGTGACGGAGCATTCTAAAGGGCAATTTCGAGATGTACCTTTTGGCAAAGGTTGTGTCAACTGGGAAGAAATGTTTGCCGTTTTGAAAAAAACCAACTACCAAGGACCGTTTTTGATTGAAATGTGGTCTGAAAATTGTGAAACGGTGGAAGAAACCAAAGCAGCTATCAAAGAAGCGCAAGATTTCCTTTATCCACTCATTGAGAAAGCAGGGTTATGAGAATGTTAGTACCAGAATTACGAGAACGTGTCTATAAAGCCAATATGGAGCTTCCAGAGCACGGATTAGTGAAGTTTACTTGGGGAAATGTTTCGGCGATTGACCGCGAGAAAGGTTTGATTGCCATCAAACCTTCTGGTGTGGCGTATGAAAATCTATCTCCAGAAAATATGGTTGTGACAGATTTGGATGGCAATATTGTCGAAGGTGCTCTCAATCCGTCATCAGATTTGCCGACGCATGTTGAGTTGTATAAAGCATTCCTAGAGGTTGGCGGTATTGTCCATACGCACTCGACAGAAGGTGTGGCTTGGGCTCAAGCAGGACGTGATATTCCTTGTTATGGCACGACGCATGCTGACACTTTCTACGGTGCTATTCCTTGCGCTCGTGCTTTGACAACTGAAGAAATCAATGGCGAGTATGAAAAAGAAACTGGTAAAGTCATTGTTGAAGAATTTACCAAGCGTGGCTTAGATCCACTCGCAGTAGCAGGTGTAACCGTCCGCAACCACGGACCATTTGCTTGGGGCAAGGATGAAAAGTCTGCTGTTTATAATGCAGTTGTACTTGAAGAAGCTGCTCGCATGGCACGCTATACGGAAGCTATCAATCCAACTGTTGCAGAAGTACCGCAAGAGCTCAAAGATAAGCATTACCTGCGGAAACATGGCAAGAATGCTTACTACGGACAGAAAAAGTAAGAACGATGATAAGAAACCTATCAAGGGGTGGAACGATTACCATGATTCAGAGTGTCATGGTTAGCAGTTCCACACCCTGCTTTTCTCATTCTGCTTCTGCAACAAACTCAAAGATAACCAAAATAACAGATGGACTCGTTTCAATCTCGTAGGAAGATGTGTGAAAAGATGTTATAATAATTTACAGTCCCTTTCAAGGAGTAAATGATGATACTATTGGACCAGACAAGTTGTGACTTACTAAGATACCTCATTCAGTTGAAAGAGCCAGAAACGATTATGACGATTTCACGGGCAACCAATCAATCGCGGAGGAAGATTTATTATCATTTGGAAAAAATCAATGATGCTTTGGCAGAGGTTGGTGAAATGATTAGCAGTCGTCCGAGGGTAGGGATTGTCTTAACTGCACAGCAAAAAGAATTATGCCAATCCTTGCTGGAAGGAGTCGATTCTTATAGTTATGTCATGAGCATGACCGAGCGCATGCAGTTGACTGTTCTGTATATTTGTGTTGCAAACAAGCGTGTCACCATTGAAAAACTGATGGAATTGACCGAGGTGTCTCGGAATACCGTTCTCAATGATTTGAATGAAATCCGCAATCAGTTAGCTTCAGAGCAGTATCAAGTCAACCTTACATCCACAAAAGCGCAAGGATATCTTTTGAAATGTCATCCACTCAATAAAATCCAATATGTACATTCTCTCTTGTATCACATTTTTGCAGAGGGAAATCATAGTTTTGTTACGATTTTAACAAAGAAGATAAAGAATTTTGTTGGTGATGAGATTCTTCTGTCAGATGATTTACAAGACTTTCTTAACCAAAGGGTACAAGATGTAGAGCAAGACTTAGGTAAGAAAATCAATCGCCATGAAATCAAATTTATGTTGCAAGTCTTACCATATCTTCTGTTGAGCTGTCGAAATATGGCTTTAAGTGAGGAAGAACAGGAAGATTTGAAGCGTGAGTTTACCTTGATTCGCAAGCGGATTGAATATCAAGCAGCTAAACATTTGAATAACAATTTAGGGGCGACATTTGGCTTGAAATTAAATGATATTGAGATTTCACTCTTAACTGTTCTTTTGCTTTCTTACCGGAAAGATCGGGATATTCATGCGACCAGTCAAGATTTTGTCCAATTAAAAGAAGCGATTGATGAATTTATCTGGCGTTTTGAAGTTAGTTCGCACTTTGAAATTGAAAATAAAGAAGATTTGTTGCGAAATTTATTGACGCATTGCAAAGCTCTACTATTTCGTAAAACCTACGGCATTCTGTCTAAAAATCCATTGACACGACAGATCAAGGAAAAATATGCAGATTTGTTTGCAGTCACTAAGTCTTGTTCTGTGATTTTAGAGGAAGCTTGGCTTATTTCATTAACCGATGATGAAGTTGCTTACCTTGCCTTGCACATGGGTGGATTCTTAAAACATAATCGTGCTGAAAAACAAGATGCCAAACGGATTTATTTAGTCTGTGATGAAGGAGTAGCTGTGCAGAAATTGCTACTCAAACAGTGCTTGTATCATTTACCAAATGAAAATTTAAGTGCTGTTTTTACGACAGAACAATTCAAAAGCGTCGAAGACATTTTAGATGTGGATTTATTAATTACGACAAATGACGGATTGGAAACCACTCTACCAACGATCCAGGTTCAGCCCATTTTGGACTACGAGGACGTATTGAATATTACTTCTTTTGTCAAAGATCAAGCTCTTTCGACTAAAGGAGTACGATTTAGTCAAGAGTTAGAGCACCTTTTAGCGTCTTACATCAAAGATTCAACTCGCACACAAGAGCTGAAAAATAAAATTCAAAAACTTGTAAACGAAGAATTATTATCAACTTCAACGGAAGAATGAAAGAATGGATGACTAGCTAGGGATAGAATTCCCGGCTTTTTTAGGTACTAAAAATAGTCCAATCTTGAACACAGCCTTGTGCTTTATTTGGTCTTTTTTTCTCTCTTAGAGCAGCTTATACTAAAGATAGAAATATAACATTATCTTGAGGAGGAATGATCATGCCAAACGTAAACGAAATTACTCGGGAATCTTGGATTTTAAGTACTTTCCCAGAATGGGGCACTTGGCTTAACGAAGAAATTGAAGCAGAAGTAGTGCCTGAAGGTAACTTTGCTATGTGGTGGTTAGGGAATTGTGGTGTTTGGATTAAGACACCAGGCGGAGCTAATGTGGTCATGGATCTTTGGTCTAACCGCGGAAAATCAACTAAAAAGGTCAAAGACATGGTGCGTGGTCACCAGATGGCAAATATGGCAGGCGTACGTAAATTGCAGCCAAACTTGCGCGTGCAGCCAATGGTGATTGATCCATTTATGATTAATGAGTTGGACTATTATCTGGTATCGCATTTTCACAGTGACCATATTGATATCAATACTGCAGCAGCGATTGTCAACAATCCGAAATTGAATCATGTTAAATTTGTTGGACCTTATGAATGTGGCGAAATCTGGAAAAAATGGGGTGTCCCAGAAGAACGTATCATCATGATTAAACCCGGCGAAAGTTTTGAGTTTAAAGATATTAAAGTATCAGCTGTGGAATCTTTCGACCGGACTTGCTTGGTAACACTTCCAGTTGATGGTGCTGATGCCCAAGATGGTGAACTGAAAGGTCTGCCTGTAACAGATGAAGAAATGGCGCGTAAAGCAGTCAATTATATTTTTGAAACGCCAGGTGGTACAATTTATCATGGTGCAGATTCGCACTTCTCAAATTATTTTGCCAAACACGGAAAAGATTTCAAGATTGATGTGGCTATTAATAACTACGGTGATAACCCAATCGGTATTCAAGATAAGATGACTTCGATTGATTTGCTTCGTATGGCTGAAAACCTTCGTGCCAAAGTTATTATTCCAGTTCATTATGATATTTGGTCTAACTTCATGGCTTCAACGGACGAAATTTTAGCCTTGTGGAAGATGCGTAAAGAGCGCCTCCAATATCAATTCCATCCATTTATCTGGGAAGTCGGTGGTAAATATACCTATCCGCAAGACAAAGACAGGATTGAATATCATCACCCACGTGGCTTTGATGATTGCTTTGAGCATGATTCAAACATTCAATTTAAAGCTTTACTATAAAAAAATTAAGTGGGAATTATCCGTATACATTGCGATATGCGGATAATTTTCATATAATAGAGGATGGAATGTTATCGTTTTCCAAATGATTAATAGCTTATCTTTGTTGAAGATAAGTGCTTATATAAAAAGGAGAATTCAATGTCAAATTTATCTGTCAATGCCATTCGTTTTTTAGGAATTGATGCCATTGAAAAATCAAAATCTGGTCACCCAGGTGTTGTCATGGGCGCAGCTCCGATGGCTTATGACTTGTTTACCAAGCAAATGCGCATCAATCCAGAAGTGCCAAATTGGATTAATCGCGATCGTTTTGTTTTATCAGCTGGTCACGGCTCTATGTTACTCTATGCCCTTCTCCATTTGTCTGGTTTTCAAGATGTCACAATGGAAGAAATCAAGAACTTCCGTCAATGGAGTTCTAAAACGCCTGGGCATCCCGAATTTGGACATACTGCTGGTGTGGATGCGACAACTGGGCCACTTGGTCAAGGAATTTCTATGGCAACTGGTTTTGCACAAGCAGAACGTTTTTTAGCAGCAAAATACAATCGTGAAGGCTATAATATCTTTGACCACTATACGTATGTTATCTGTGGTGATGGGGATTTGATGGAAGGTGTATCTAGCGAAGCGGCTTCTTACGCTGGTCTGCAAAAATTAGATAAACTCATCGTTCTCTATGACTCCAACGATATTAATCTGGATGGAGAAACCAAGGATTCCTTTACAGAAAGCGTTCGGGCACGTTATGATGCTTATGGTTGGCATACTGCTTTGGTTAAAGATGGGACAGACTTAGAAGCAATCAATGCAGCGATTGAATCGGCAAAACTTTCTGGCAAACCTTCCTTAATTGAAGTGAAAACAGTGATTGGTTATGGTTCGCCAAATAAACAGGGAACTAATGCCGTTCATGGAGCTCCTCTTGGTGCAGAAGAAGTAGCCGCTACTCGCAAAGCTCTTACATGGGATTACGAACCGTTTGAAATTCCTGAAGAAGTCTACGAAGATTATCGGGTCAGTGTTGCCGAACGTGGGAAAGCTGCTTATGATGCTTGGGTAAAACTTGTTGAAGCATACAAGCAAGCCTATCCTGACTTAGCTGATGAAGTAGCTGCTGTTATTGCGGGACAAGATCCAGTTGAGATCAAGCCAGAAGATTTCCCAGTAGTAGAAACAGGTTTCTCGCAAGCTACTCGTAATTCTAGTCAAGATGCTTTGAATGCAGCAGCTAAAGTTCTTCCAACTTTCCTTGGCGGATCTGCTGACCTAGCTCATTCTAATATGACTTATATCAAAGAAGATGGCTTGCAAGATGATGCCCACCGCCTTAACTGCAACATTCAATTCGGTGTGCGTGAATTTGCTATGGGAACTATTTTAAATGGTATGGCACTTCACGGAGGGCTTCGTGTTTACGGTGGTACATTCTTTGTTTTCTCAGATTATGTTAAAGCAGCCGTTCGTTTGTCAGCTCTTCAAGGTTTACCGGTGACCTATGTCTTTACCCATGATTCGATTGCAGTCGGTGAAGATGGACCTACTCATGAACCAATTGAGCATTTAGCTGGACTTCGTGCTATTCCGAATCTCACTGTTTTCCGTCCAGCAGATGCGCGTGAAACACAGGCGGCTTGGTACTTGGCACTGAAGAGTCAAACAACTCCAACAGCTTTGGTTCTCACACGTCAAAACTTGACAGTTGAAGCTGGAACTGACTTTAACAAGGTAGCAAAAGGCGCTTATGTGGTGTATGAAACAGTAGGTGGTTTTGATACAATTCTTCTTGCATCTGGTTCTGAAGTCAACTTAGCTGTTGCAGCTGCAAAAGAGTTGGAAGCACAAGGGGAAAAAGTTCGCGTTGTCAGTGTACCATCAACAGACATCTTTGATGCACAAGACGTTGCTTACAAAGAAGAAATTCTACCAAATGCAGTCCGCCGCCGTGTTGCCATTGAAATGGCTGCAACCCAATCTTGGTACAAATATGTTGGACTTGACGGTTCTGTTATCGGTATTGATAAATTCGGTGCTTCTGCTCCAGCAGCTAAAGTAATGAAAGAGTATGGTTTCACAGTTGAACATATCGTTGAGGTTGTGAAAAACTTGAAATAAAATCTCGAAAATCGAGGTGAGATTGCCTCGATTTTTTGTTTGTGAAAGTGGTATAATAAAAGTAGGAAACCTCTTACATAAGGAGCGAATAAATGACAAACGAAGAAAAGATTTATCAAGTATTGGATGATTTGCATATTGCTTATGAGCGTCTAGATCATGAACCAATTTCTTCAGTGATTGAAGCGGCTGAAAAAGGAATTGTTTTGCCAGGACAGCAGGTGAAAAATCTCGTGTTGAAAAGTAAAAAAGGACGACAATTTTATTTAGTCATTTTGCGCGACGAGAAAAGAGCAAACATTAAACATTTGGCAGAAGTCTTAGATGAAAAACGGTTATCTTTTGCTAATGACAAGGAACTAGAGGAGCTTTTGCAGGTAGAGCCAGGTGCAGTCACACCTTTTGGGCTGCTTTTTGATAAGGAAAAGAAAGTTCAGCTTATTGTGGACGAGGAAGTCGATCCTAGTTTAACCGTTGGTTTTCATCCATTTGTAAATAGTACCACGCTCAACATTGCTTATAGCGATTTTCTTCGTTTGTTGGAAAAAACAGGTCATGAAGTAAAGAGAGTGAATTGCTAATCTCAGCCTTGAGATAGAGTTTTGTACAATCAATGGAACTGTCTTGTAAATCTCTTTAAAATCTGCTATAGTAGATAATATATGAAATCTAAAGGAGACTAAAATGGGTAACGGTTTTTCAATTTTAATTATGTTGGTTGTGATGATGGGCTTGATGTTCTTCATGCAACGTTCTCAAAAGAAACAAGCAGATAAACGGATGGAAAGCTTGAATAAATTACAAAAAGGATATGAAGTTATTACAATTGGTGGTTTGTATGGTACGGTTGATGAAGTCGATACTGAAAAGAAAACAGTTGTCCTTGATGTAGATGGTGTTTACTTGACGTTTGAATTAACTGCTATCAAAACTGTATTGCCGCTGACAGAGGGAATCACAGCAGTTGCAGGAGCTGATGGAAGCGTTGAGATGTCAGAAGATTCAGCTATTGAAGAATAAAATAGCAATTACAATAATGCAGAACAGCCTTTCGGCTGTTTTGTTCGTTTAAGGACAAAAATAGGGGTCAATTGCGCATATCCATAGGATTTATGATATAATGAAATGTAAAACTTTATTAGGAAAACAAGCAGATGTTTAGTTTTAAGAAAAAAGAAAAAATTGAAGTTCCATTACAAATACCGAAACATATCGGTATCATTATGGACGGGAATGGTCGTTGGGCTAAAAAGCGCATGCAGCCGCGTGTTTTTGGACATAAGTCCGGTATGGAAACATTGCAAAATGTTACGATTGCAGCCAAGGAATTGGGTGTTCAGGTGTTAACAGTTTATGCGTTTTCTACAGAAAATTGGTCTCGTCCTCAAAAAGAAGTCAGTTTTATCATGAATTTGCCTGTTGAATTTTATGATCGTTATGTGCCTGAGTTGCATCGAAATAATGTTAAAATTCAAATGATTGGAGATACAGAACGTTTGCCTAAGGCAACTTATGAGGCACTTTGCAAGGCGGAAGAATTGACGCGGCTCAATACAGGCTTAATCCTCAATTTTGCCCTGAATTATGGCGGTCGGGCTGAAATTGTTCAGGCTGTTAAAATGATTGCTCAAGATGTGTTAGATGCTAAATTCAGTCCGGGCGAGATTAATGAAGAAATGATTGCCAACTACTTACAAACCAGCAATCTACCTCGCTTGTTGCGTGATCCGGATTTGATTATTCGGACAAGTGGTGAAGTGCGTTTAAGTAATTTTTTGCCTTGGCAAAGTGCATACAGCGAGCTGTATTTTACAGATATTTTATGGCCAGATTTTAATGAAAAAGCATTGAAAGCAGCTATTGAGGAATATAGTAAACGAAATCGTCGATTTGGCGGTGTGTAGGAGAATTTATGGATAAAGATTTACAAAGACGTGTGATTTTTGGAGGCATAGCACTTGCTATCTTCATTCCGATTTTGATGATGGGAGGGCCTCTTCTGCAAATTGGTATGGGACTTTTAGCTATGCTAGGTGTTCATGAATTGCTACAAATGAAAGGACTTAGGACAACCACTTTAGAGGGTATTTTAGCCATGTTGGCTGCTTTTGTGCTGACTATTCCACTCGAAAATTATTTGAAATTTTTGCCGGTAGATGGAAACGTGGTGGCTTATAGTTTAGTTGTTTTTATATTGTTGGGCTCAACTGTTTTAGGGAAACATTACAGTTTTGAAGATGCCGCTTATCCGATTGCTGCTAGTTTTTATGTAGGGATTGGTTTCAACGCCTTGCTAGATGCGCGTATAGCTGGTTTTGATAAAGTACTACTGGCTCTGTTTATTGTCTGGGCAACTGATAGTGGAGCTTATTTGGTCGGGCGAAGATATGGTGTGCATCGTTTAGCTCCTCATGTTTCTCCAAATAAAACCGTAGAAGGTAGTCTGGGTGGGATTGTTTCAGCAGTCCTAGTGACATTCATTTTTATGTTGTTTGATAAAAATGTTGCTGCACCTCATCACCTTCCCATCATGCTTCTTTTTGCTGTATTCTTTAGTATTGCTGGTCAATTTGGAGATTTGGTAGAAAGTGCGATTAAACGCCATTTTGGAGTCAAAGATTCAGGTAAATTTATCCCAGGTCATGGTGGTGTTTTGGATCGTTTTGACAGTATGTTGTTCGTCTTTCCCTTGATGCATTTCTTTGGATTATTCTAATGAGAAAGCCGAAAAGAATTTCCAGAAATGGAAATTTTCTTTTGCGAGATGTATAATGTAAGCAAAACTTAAGCAAAATGGAGTATCCTTGTTTTGCTATAAAATAAAATGAAGGAAAATCATTACTATGAGAACGTAGAAAGGTTGGTGTAATGCAGTCAGGTATTATAGGAATTATCGCCTTTATCATTATTTTTGGAATTATTGTTGTCGTTCATGAATTTGGACATTTCTATTTTGCGAAAAAATCAGGCATTTTGGTACGCGAGTTTTCCATTGGAATGGGTCCAAAAATTTTTGCTCATATTGGCAAAGATGGAACAGCATATACTATTCGGATGTTACCGCTAGGTGGCTATGTTCGTATGGCAGGCTGGGGTGATGACGCAACAGAGATTAAGACGGGAACACCTGCTAGTTTGACTTTAAATGAAGCAGGCAAGGTTATCCGAATCAATCTTTCGGGCAAGAAAATCGACCAGACGGCTTTGCCCATGAATGTGACAGGCTTTGATTTGGAAGATAAGCTTGAAATCACTGGTTTGGTACTAGATGAGCAAAAAACGTATGCGGTTGACCATGACGCAACAATCGTAGAAGAAGACGGTACAGAAGTGAGGATTGCACCACTTGATGTCCAATATCAAAATGCCAGCCTTGGCGGTCGCCTCATTACCAACTTTGCGGGACCAATGAACAACTTCATTTTGGGGATTGTAGCTTTTTTGCTGTTGATTTTTATGCAGGGGGGCGTTGCAGACCAGCATACAAATCATGTTCGTGTCTTACAGGGGGGCGCCTTAGCTCAGGCTGGTGTAAAAAACAATGACCAAATTTTAAAAGTTGGTCAAGCAGAAATCAAGAATTGGTCGGATTTGACCAAAGCTGTTCAGTCTGAGACGAAAAACAGTAAAGGGCAGTCAGAACTAAATGTGATTGTTAAAAGCGGAAATAAAGTTCAAGAGCTGACAGTTAAGCCTAAAAAAGAGCAAGGTAGATATTTATTAGGAGTGATGCCGGGCTTGAAATCGGATTTTCCGTCTATGATTGCGGGCGGATTTAGCATGGCTTGGAACGCTAGCTTCCGCATCTTTGATGCTTTAAAAAATTTAATTTTCCATCCAGACATCAATAAACTGGGCGGTCCTGTGGCGATTTACAAAGCCAGCAGTGAAGCAGCTAAAGGTGGAATTGAAAGTGTTATCGCTTTATTAGCTATGCTCTCTCTGAATATCGGCATTTTTAATCTCATTCCTATCCCGGCGCTTGACGGTGGAAAAATTGTGCTCAATCTGCTTGAAGCCATTCGTCGTAAACCATTAAAGCAGGAAACAGAAACCTATGTCACGTTAGCAGGTGTCGCTGTTATGGTACTCCTAATGATTGCGGTGACCTGGAATGATATTATGAGAACCTTCTTTTAAAAGGTGAATTCTAAATAATAAATAAAAGGAAGAATTTATGAAACAAAGTAAAATGTTAATCCCAACACTGCGGGAAATGCCTAGTGATGCGCAAGTCATTAGTCATGCCTTGATGTTGCGGGCTGGTTATGTCCGTCAAATATCATCAGGTGTTTATTCTTATTTGCCCTTAGCAAATCGTGTGATTGAAAAAGCAAAAAAAATCATGCGGGAAGAATTTGAGAAAATTGGTGCAGTCGAAATGCTGGCTCCAGCACTTCTTAGTGCCGATCTTTGGCGTGAATCTGGTCGTTATGAAACTTACGGTGAAGATCTCTATAAATTAAAAAATCGTGAAGGTTCAGATTTTATCTTGGGGCCAACTCACGAAGAAACATTCACCGCAATTGTACGGGATTCTGTCAAGTCTTATAAACAGCTCCCGCTCAATCTATATCAAATCCAAGCTAAATATCGTGATGAAAAACGTCCTAGGAATGGTCTTTTGCGGACACGTGAATTTATCATGAAAGATGGTTATAGCTTCCATGCCAATTACGATAGCCTAGACGTGACTTATGATGAATACAAGACGGCTTATGAAAATATTTTTACTCGTAGTGAGATTGAATTTAAAGGTATTATCGGTGACGGTGGTGCCATGGGTGGAAAGGATAGTCAAGAATTTATGGCCATTACACCTGAACGGACAGACCTCAGCCGTTGGGTTGTCTTGGACAAGTCAGTCGCTAGCTTTGATGAAATTCCAGCTGATGTGCAAGAAGCCATTAAAGCTGAATTGACAAGTTGGTTGGTGTCTGGTGAAGATACTGTTGTGTATTCAAGCGAGTCAAGCTATGCTGCAAATTTGGAAATGGCAACAAATGAATACAAACCAAGCAATCGTGTCGTGGCAGAAGAGGAATTGACTCGTATAGAGACCCCAGATTGCAAGTCAATTGATGAAGTCGCTGCTTTTCTTCATGTTGATGAAAGCCAAACAATTAAAACGTTGGTTTATATTGCTGATGAGAAACCGATTGTAGCGCTTCTTGTTGGGAATGATCAACTGAATGAAGTCAAGCTGAAAAATTATCTAGGTGCTGATTTTTTTGAACCAGCAAGTGAAGAAGAAGTTCGTGAATTATTTGGAGCAAACTTTGGTTCTCTTGGACCTGTTCATCTTCCAGAAGATGTTCAAATTATCGCTGACCGCAAGGTAGAGGACGTTCGAAATGCGGTGGTTGGTGCCAATGAAGACGGTTATCATTTGACCGGTGTCAATCCGGACCGCGATTTCACAGCAGAATATGTGGATATTCGCGAGGTGCGTGAAGGAGAAATTTCACCAGACGGACAAGGCGTCTTGAAATTTGCACGTGGCATTGAAATTGGACATATTTTTAAATTAGGAACTCGTTATTCAGAAAGTATGAATGCGACTGTTTTAGATGAAAATGGTCGTGCAGTTCCTGTTGTAATGGGCTGCTATGGTATTGGTGTCAGCCGCCTCTTATCAGCTGTTATGGAGCAACACGCACGTCTCTTCGTCAATAAAACACCAAAAGGAGACTATCGCTATGCTTGGGGAATCAATTTCCCGAAAGAATTAGCACCATTTGATGTGCATCTAATCCCTGTAAATGTCAAAGATGAAGAAACTCTTGCTTTGACAGAACAACTAGAGGCAGAACTAGTCAAGGCTGGTTATGAAGTCTTAACAGATGACCGCAATGAGCGCGCTGGTGTGAAATTCAGCGATAGTGACTTGATTGGGCTACCAATCCGTGTGACTATCGGGAAAAAAGCTGCAGATGGAATCGTTGAAGTTAAAATCAAAGCAACTGGCGATACTATTGAAGTCAATGGAGAAAATCTTCTTGAAACTCTTGAAATTTTAGTGAAGAAAAATGATTAAATAGGTCTGAAACAAGAACTAAATTATAATTTAAAAAATAGGCACAATCTTAATTTGACTTATAGTCCTAAAGAGATTGTTTCTATTTTTATTTTTTGAATGAACACTTTGTTTCAATTTATTAAAAAAACTGTTGTGGGATAAAGATGGACTGTTAAGAAAATTCTTATTTTACTTTATTTCATTTTCTCCTATTTAGGTATAAAAGATAACCTTTTAGGGCATTTCCTGGTAAAATCGTTGAAATTTTTTATACTAAAAAGGTAGAAAAAGGAGTTAAAATGAAAAACATAAAAAATATTCTTCAAATGAGCTTGCTGATCGTTCTAACACAGATTACCTTGGTATTGTTGACGACACCTTTATCCAAATCGTTAACCTTTCAGCAGTCCAGTTTTGTATTTTTGTTCATTTTGTTTTTTTGTGGACTACTTTATTTTCGTTATTTTTCCAGAGAATTAACTGATTTTAAATCAGAGATATTGGTTGCTCGTTACTGGCCCTTACTACGTTTTTCCTATCTTATGATGGTATTTATCAATGCGATAGGAGCTTATCTGATGATTGTAGAAGGTTTGGCAGAAGTCTCAGAAAGTCAGAAATTGTTTATGAGTCTTTTCATTCACTCCTCTCTTTTTTTACTAGGTGTTGATGTAGTTGCGCTCGTTCCTGAAGTGCGATCCTATGTTGTTCGCTTTCTATTTTTAAAAGGTCAAGCACGAGCGAGTTTTATTATAGGAAGTTTGATATTTATCGTTTTACGAAATCCAGCTGATTTGGTATGCTTTATCATTTATACAGGTTTGGGGTTATTGCTTTCTTTTGTTATTCCAAAGTCAAGTCTTCGTTTAGAATTCTCTGTTTTTAGTCATTTAGTGCGTAATAGTGTTTCTCTTCTTTTCTTGCTCATTTTTTGGTAAATCTTTTTGTAGAAATCTCACTTCTATGATAAACTGAGAGCATTATAGATTGGATAAGAAAGATGATGAAAGAAAAAGAAGAACAACACTTAGAATGGTTGCAGCAGCATCAAACAACAGAACCACATTTTGGCTTAGAAAGAGTGAGGCGGCTTTTAGCATTGCGGGGGAATCCGCATTTGCAAGTATCGGTCATTCATGTTGCTGGTACCAATGGAAAAGGATCAACAATTGCGCATTTACGTCAGCTTTTGCAGGCAAAGAAGCTACGTGTTGGAACGTTTACATCACCTTATCTGATGTCTTATAATGAACAAATTGCCATCAATGGAGTGTCTATTTCTGACCAAGATTTTCATTCTTTATTGCAAACCTATCAAGGCTTATTAAAAAAACAGGCAGATGATACGATTTTACAGGAAATAACAGAGTTTGAAATTATCACAGTTTTGGCTTATGAGTATTTCCTTCAGCAACAGGTAGATGTGGTTATCATGGAAGTAGGGCTAGGTGGTTTATTGGACAGCACCAATGTATGTCAACCGGATTTAACAGCTATTACGACAATTGGACTTGATCACACGGCAATTTTAGGAACAAGCTTAGCAGACATTGCAGAGCAGAAAGCCGGTATTATCAAAGAGGGTGTGCCGTTGGTGACAGGAAAGATTGCTTCCGAACCACTGGCAGTTATTCACAATAAGGCTCAACAACTTCAGTCTCCTCATGTTTGTTATGGGCAAGGCTATCAGGTGGAGCCTGTGCAAAGTTCGGCAGAGGGAGAAGAATTCTTGTTTTCAAACGCATGTAGGTTGAAAGAAGGCTATCAAAGTGCTCTTTTTGGTGTTCATCAAGTTGAGAATGCGGGATTGGCACTTGAATTGTGCGATCACTATTGCTACTTGAAAGGTTTGCCGTTGTTAAGGCAAGATGAGATAAGACGGGCATTGAAACAAACGTATTGGCCTGCTCGTTTGGAAAAAATTTCAACTGCACCTTTGATTTTTCTAGATGGTGCACACAATCCTCATGCAATGAAAGCACTGATTGCTTCTATAGAAAGCCATTTTCCAGATTATCAAAAAAAGGTTTTATTTTCTTGTATTCAGACAAAAGATGTACAAGAAATGATTGCTTTGTTAAAAGAGGTTCCACAAGTACAATTATTACTAACTTCATTTGCTGATGCACGAAGTTTTTCAAAAGAAGAGATGCAAGGTTTGGCAAAGAATGAAAAGCTTGCCTTTGTTAATTGGGAGCATTATTTAACACAGTATCAAAGAGATGAACACGAAGAGAAAGAGCTGTTGCTTATCACAGGCTCTCTTTACTTCCTTGCAGAAGTCAGAAAATATCTACTGAATGATAGATAAAAAATAATTTTCTAACTAATTAAAATATGATAGAATAAAAGAGCAATTCATTTGCACAGAGTAAGTGGTCTGCGTTAAGTGTGTATGGATGGGATGTTGCCATACAACGAAACTTTTGTGCGGTAGGCCATTGCATCCGCTGTCGATCAGACGGCTCCCGAATAGAAAAGGAGCGAACTATGAAAAAGAATTCGCCTAAGTTGTCGGTGCAACTTTTGGTTGCCCTTGCTATGATTGTGGCTCTCTGCTTTGTGTTGGAGAAGTTCTCAGTCTTTGTTATTCCTAATTTATGGAAGTTAAGCCCTGCCTTTATTAGCTATACCCTTATGGGAACGATTGCTGGTCCATTATTGTCTGGTCTGGTTTCTGCTGTTTACGATGTAGCCTCTTTCTTTTTTGTAAATCAAGGACATCCATTTATTATCTGGTTTACATTGATTGAAGCGCTGCAAGGTATGCTCTATGGTTATTTCTTTTATGGAAAAGAATTGAAAGTAGAGCGCAAGAAAGACTGGTTGTGGGTTACATTAGCCACATTAGCTATTATGGGAGTGGGAACATTTACATTGATACCACTAGTTCTACATTTGCAATATAAGGTACCATTTTTTGCTCTATATGCAGCTCGGGCTTGGTCAGTTTTTGAAATTCCTTTACGAGTATTTGTGACGATGCTCATTGTTCCGCAGCTGCAACGGATTCCTGAGTTTCGTAAGTTGATGGGCTTAAGCAATAAGTAAAAATGATGAATAAACATCCAAAAGAGACCGAACATGACGTTCAGTCTCTTTACTTCTAATAGCAAAAATACATTGAGACAGTAAAGTTTGAAGCTGGGAAAAAGTTCCTAGCTTCAAACTTTAATAACGTGTAATCAAATCAACAGTTGAGCGATCCAACTTTTTAACCAGAGCTTGTAAGAAAGCTTGAGCTTGGAGGAAATCATCCATAGCATAAAGAGTTTGATGGGAATGAATGTAGCGCGCACAGACACCGATAGTAGTTGAAGGTACGCCGCCATTTTTCAGATGTGCTGCACCTGCATCAGTACCGCCTTTGCCACAGTAGTATTGATATTTGATACCTGCCTCTTCTGCGGCTGTCAAAAGGAAGTCTTTCATATTTGGTAGCATGAGATGTCCTGGATCGAAGAAACGAATTAAGGTTCCTTCTCCGATGGCACCCTGATCGCCATAAATGTCACCAGCTGGAGAACAGTCCACCGCAAGGAAAACTTCTGGGTCAAATTTAGTCGTTGAAACATGAGCACCACGTAAGCCAACTTCTTCTTGGACGTTTGCCCCAACATAAAGTTCGTTGTCAAGCTTTTCTCCAGCCAGAGCTTGAACTAGTTCACTCACCATGAGAACACCGTAACGATTATCCCAAGCTTTAGAAATGATATTTTTGCCGTTGACTGTGAGGATAGCGGAACTGTCTGGCACAATCGTGTCACCGGGACGAATCCCGTAGCTTTCAGCTTCCGCTTTGTCAGCAAACCCACCGTCAAAAACGATGTCTTCAATCTTTGGTAGACTTGGTCCACCTGTTCCACGTGTCAAATGCGGTGGAATGGAGCCTGAAATAACAGGAATTTCGTCTCCTGTATGAGTAAATAATTTAAAGCGTTGGCTGCTGACAACCAGTGGATTCCAACCTCCGATTTGAACGACTCGGAAAGTTCCGTCTGCTCTGATTTCACTCACCATGAAGCCAACTTCGTCCATGTGTGCAGCAACGAGTATACGTGGTGCATCAATAGCTTCTGAATGTTTCACTCCGAAGATGCCTCCTAGGCCGTCTGTTACGACTTCGTCCACATGAGGGGTGATTTTTTCACGCAAATAATCACGAACAGGCGCTTCGTGCCCTGAAATAGCAGAGATTTCTGTCACTTCTTTAATTTTTGAAAATAATTCTGACATCATTAACCTTCTTTCTGCTCTTATTTTATCATTTTCTATCATAGTTGGGTAGCGTTCAAAGATAAAAAACAATAGTGTTTCGATTTGTCCCAATTTATCTTTTGTGTTAAAATATTGTCATGAAAGCTAAAAAGATTCTATTAACAACGGCTGCACTTGCGGGAGTAGGGATTGCAGCTTATGCTACTAAAAAAACGTTGGATGAACGAAAAGAAGCTGAGCAGCGTGAGCAATTAGTTGCTGACATTCGGAAAAGGTTATCTGAATTAGGTCCAATTGCTACACTGTATGTGCAATTATACAAGTCAGATGAACACCAATTGGTTGGTGGTGTGGTGTACGAAGATGATCGGCACTTTACATTTGTGTATGAAAATGGCGAATTGAGCTATGAGGAAGAGCAATGATGATTCCAGCAACTATCGAAGAATTAGCAACATTAGTAAATCGTGAAGGAAAAACTGTTTTCCTTTTCACAGCTGACTGGTGCGGAGATTGTCGTTTTCTAAAACCATTGCTGCCTGAAATCGAAGCAGAAAATCCCGATTTTACCTTTGTTGAGGTTAATCGTGATGACTATATGGAAGTTGCCAAAAAATGGAATATCTATGGCATTCCTAGCCTGGTAGTCTTAGAAAATGGGCAAGAAATTGGTCGTTTTGTTAATCGAGAGCGAAAAACGAAGATGCAAATCAATGAATTTTTAGCACAGTTAGTATGAATTGTATATAGTGGAGGAACAATGATTTTTACATATAATAAAGAGCATGTTGGCGATGTGTTGATGGTGATTGTTGCAGACAGTCAAGATGCTAAGTTATCTGCTGAACGCAAAGGTGATGTGGCGCGTGTCTATCGCCAAGATACTGGAGAAACGGTTGCTTGGAATATTTTTGGGGTTTCCAATCTTTTTAATATCACTGATCGCGGACAAGTTTTCCTGACCGATGAAGAAATTTCAATTCTTAACCAAGAATTGAGTCAAGCAGGTTTTGAGCCAGAATTAGTCAATGACCTTACTCCAAAATTTGTAGTGGGTGAAATTGTTGAAATGGAAGCACATCCGGATAGTGACCATCTCAATATTTGTCAAGTAAGAGTCGCAGCAGAAAAAGTAATTCAAATCGTAGCAGGAGCGCCTAATGCTAAAGTGGGTCTGAAGACGATTGTGGCATTACCTGGTGCTATGATGCCAAAAGGAAACTTGATTTTTCCTGGTGAACTGCGTGGAGTAGCGAGTTTTGGTATGATGTGCAGTCCTCGTGAGTTGCAACTGCCAAATGCCCCACAAAAGCGCGGAATTATTGAATTAGCAGGCTCAGAAGTAGTAGGAACAGCTTTTGATCCAATCAAACATTGGCAAGAATAAGTACAAATTAATCGTGAATTTTCACGATTTTTTCTTTTTTCTTACGAATAAATAGTTAGGAGGAAAAGAAAATGTATAATAAAGTAATTTTAATTGGTCGCTTGGTTAATACACCAGAGTTAAATAAAACAGCTAATGATAAATCTGTGGCGCGTGCAACGCTTGCTGTTAATCGCCGATATAAAGGACAAAATGGCGAGCGAGAAGCGGATTTTGTAAACGTCATTGTTTGGGGCAAATTAGCCGAAACCTTAGCAAGTTATGCAACAAAAGGAAGCTTAATTTCTCTTGATGGAGAACTTCGTACTCGCCGTTATGAGAAAGACGGTGTGACACATTATGTAACAGAAGTGCTTTGCAATGGCTTCCAGTTATTAGAAAGTCGTGCCCAACGAGCTCTTCGTGAGAATAATACAGGTGCAGACTTGGCAGATTTGGTTCTAGAAGAAGAGGAATTGCCGTTTTAAATAAAAATAAGGTAGGTTGGACAACATCCAGTCTACTTATTTCTAGTTAGAGTAAAAACTGTTAACATTTTGTGTTTTCAACAACGTACGAAAAATATGCACAATATAGAAACCAACAATCTGAAAAGATGTTGCATTTAGTTTCAACTTGAGTCTAAAAACAAGAAAGTGAGAGGGATTTTTCAAGTTTTTCACACTTCTTTTTCTTGTCGAAGTTTTGTTTTTTTGTATAAATATAATATAATAAACCTAGCTAAAACCGAGTTTTCTGTTTAAGATTGCTGTTGATAAGGAGAAAAAATGAGAGCAGGTAAAGGAAAAAAGCAATATCGCAATTGTCGTAAATATCTATTATTTTCTCTATTAGTTTTTGTTTTGACGGGCTTAGTTTTTCTCTCTGTAAAGGGAATGTCATCAGATAGTAAACAGGTCAAGATAGGAGCAACCTATATGACGATGAATAATGATTTTTATAAAACTTTAAATGCGGAGATTGAGAAAAAAACGAATCAACAGGGCAATCGGCTTTATGTGCGAGATCCAGAACTAGACGAAGACAAGCAAAGCCAGCAGATTGATTATTTTGTTCAAGAAAAAGTGAATGTCATTGTCATTAACCCCGTTAAAAGCGATAGTTCAAAAATTATTGCATCTTTGAGGAAAGCTAAAAAGGCAGGTATTAAAATTATTGTTGTAGATGCACCGATTAGTAAGGAAGCCAAGGTTGATACAACTATTGTATCTGATAATTATCAAGCAGGCGTGTTAATCGCAAATGATATGATGAAACGATTATCAAGTGCGAAGATTTTACTGTTGGAACATCGTAATGCAGTGTCTGCGATGGACCGAATTCAAGGATTTTTAGACACGATTAAAGGACATCCTGCTTATCAGGTGGTCTCTGAGCGAGAGACATTGGGGCAAACAGAAGAAAGTATGCCTCAAGTAAAAAAAGCCCTGAATGAAGGGATGCAATTTAATGTGGTCATGTCTTTAAATGATCGTGCAGCTATCGGAGCTCTTGCGGCTATAAAAGATCAAGGTGTGACAGACAAGATTGCAATCTATGGCGTAGATGGCTCACCTGATATTAAAAATTTCTTGGCAAATACCAATGATATTCAAGGGACGGTTGCTCAGTCTCCGATTCAAATGGGCAGAAAGGTGACAGAAGTGATTGAGCGCATGATGAAACATCAAGCTTACAAAGAGGAATATCTCATTCCTGTTCATTTAGTAAATAAAGAGAATATCGCTCAATATACAATTACAGGGTGGCAATAATGAGACAAAATAGAAGTATCTTTTATAGCAAAATTGCTTTGATGGCCATCAATTTTATTGCCATTGTTTACAATGCCTCTATTTATCTTTTTGCAACGAATTATGTAGTGGCAAAAGGATATGCTCATTCACTGTTAGGACGTTTAGATGCTATACCAGGATCGCCGAGTTTTAGCTTTTGGATGTCTATTGCTTTTTATGCTTGCTTATTGTTGGTTTTTTATTACCGTGAGAAGCATCCAAATCAGCTATCCGTTTATGATAAAGTAACTATTATTGAGATTTTGCTGATGTTAGTTATCTTTTCTGTCTTGCATTCTTCTTATAATGGTCTGATTCTCTTAGTTTTTGCAGATATTTTTTATGGTTCCAAAGAATTTAACACTTCAAAAGATCGGAAATACTGGTTTTCCTTTATCATTTTGAGTTTTACCATGTTGCTCTTATCCAACTATGATTTAATGTCGCTTTTTGTCAAATTGCCTTCGTTAGATACTTATATTCGCTTTTGTCCAGAATCGATTCGCATGGCTCTCCTTTTTGGAAAGAATTTTCTCTTTTCACTGAATCTAGTTGTCTTTATGATTTCTCTACTATTCTATATTTTATCTGCGATGACCGAAAAACACCATATTGAAGAAGAGCTACGCATGGCCGCACAAGCCAATCGCGAGTTGAATAGTTATTTAGCCTTATCTGAAAAAATCGCAGAAGACCGTGAAAGAAAGCGAATCGCTAGAGAAATTCATGATACGCTAGGGCATGCTTTGACAGGGATTTCTGCGGGGATTGATGCAGTTAAAGTATTGGTGGATATTGACAAAAATCGTGCTAAGGAACAGTTAGAAAATGTTTCTGTGGTTGTACGAGATGGTATCCGTGATGTGCGAGGTTCACTCAATAAAATGCGACCTGGTGCTTTAGAAAATAATAGCTTAAAGGAAGCGTTGTTCAAAATTATTCGAGAATATGAAGCCATTTCTAATTTGGAAATTCATTTTCGCTATGAATGGGCCACAATTGATTTGGATGTTGCAAAAGAAGATATTGTCTTTCGGGTGATTCAAGAGTCCATTACTAATTCGGTACGGCATGGGCATGCCAAAACGGTTTGGATTGAGTTATTAGAAGAAGAGAATTATATCATGACTATACAAGATGATGGAGTTGGTTTTGACGAGCTTCACTATGGTTATGGTCTAAAGCAAATGCAGGAACGCCTAGCGATTATTGGCGGTAGTGTCCATTTTGAAAATCGTAATGGCTTTTATACCTATATTAAAATTCCGAAAATAGGAGGAAAGAATGATTAAAGTTTTAATTGCAGATGATCAGGCCTTGATTCGTGAGTCTTTACAGATTGTTTTATCGGCACATCCAGATATTGAAGTAGTGGGAATAGTCGGAGATGGCAAAGAAGTGCTTGACAAACTGCATCATGTACACCCTGATGTGATTTTAATGGACATTCGAATGCCTGTTATGGACGGTGTTCTCTGTACAAAGGCAGTCAAAGAACACTATCCAGATATCAAAATTATTATTCTAACAACTTTTGATGACGATGATTTCATTTTTTCTGCTTTAAAATATGGTGCTTCTGGTTATATCTTAAAAGGAGTCTCTACTGAAGAATTGTATCAAGCTATTCAAACGGTTCACAAAGGCGGAGCTATGATTAATCCGAACATTGCTAGCAAAGTGTTTAAAATCTTTTCACAAATGGCGCAGTCGAATTTTGCCATTTCTGTTGCGGAAGAAAATGTAGAAGATATGAGTCAGACTGAGTGGAAGATTATCCAACAAATTGGTTTTGGAGTTTCAAACAAGGAAATTGCAGCGAAGTTGTTCTTGTCTGAAGGGACTATACGGAATTATTTATCTGGCATCTTATCAAAGCTAAACTTACGTGACCGCACGCAATTAGCTATATGGGCTGTACAGACAGGTGTTACCCAGCGTGATTTTAATAAGGACAATGACAAATGAAGTGGCAATTTCGATATATGGTAATTTTAATTTCAAGCCTTCTTCTAGTGGCTCTGGGCTTTGTTTTATGGACATCTACTCAGAAGAAAATTTTGCGAATCGGAGTTTATGCTGGTAGTAGCTGGGATGTCCCAAATAGCCGTGAAAATAGAATATTAGACAATATTATTCGACAATTTGAAAAGTCACATCCACAAGTTAGAGTGGTCTATGAGAGTGGTATTCCTAAGAAAGATTACGACGGCTGGCTAGCTGAAAAAATTTTAAAAGGGGAACAGCCAGATGTGTTTATGGTGCCTGAAAATGATTTTTCGATGTTAGCGGCTTCCGGGGCTTTCAAATCCTTAGACTCTTTACTTAGCAAAGATGAAGTTGCCGCTTACTATCCAGTTGCTTATCAAGCCGGACAATATCAGGGGCACAGCTATGCTTTGCCGATTGAAAGCAATCCTGTCATGATGTGTGTCAATAAGGATTTGCTGGAAAAGGAAGGAGTTTCGATTCCCGATTCTAATTGGACTTTAGAAGACTTGTATGCGATTTGTCAAAAAGTAACAAAGGATACAGATAGTGACGGTCTGATTGACCAGTATGGTATTACGGATTATACCTGGAAGCAGGCCTTAGTAGCTTATAATGGTCATCTGAGAAATCAAAGTGGTGTCAATGTTGATAGCGCAGAAATGCATCAAGCGTTGTCCTTTATCAGCAAATTAACTTCATTGAATCAACGGTACAAGGTAACATCAAATGATTTTGATGAAGGCAAGGTAGCCTTTTATCCTATGAGTTTGGCGCAATATCGGACTTATAAACCTTATCCTTATCATGTAGCAAAGTATTCTAGATTTTCTTGGACTTGTATTCCCATGCCAGCTGCTAAAGCAGGCATTCCTGCAACACAAGTGAAAACGTCCCTTTTTGCCATGTCTTCAAAGACAAAACAAGATAAATTAGCTTGGGAATTTATGAAATTATTGTGTCAAAATCAAAAAACTCAACAGAATTTATTTGAAAAGTCGCAAGGAACATCTGTCTTGCTATTAGTTGTTAAAAGCAGTCAGACGAAAAAGATTTTACAAGCAGATGATTTTGGTCTGAATTCATTGACTTCTCAAAGATTGGATCATATGATGAAACATTCTGTCTTAGATATTAGTCGAGATGTGGATTATCACTCTCTGGAACGCATTGATCACTTACTCGAAAATGCTCTCAAGAACAATGAAATCGACAGTCGCTTGCCAAGTATTCAAAGAGAAATGGAAGAAACAGGCAAATAGAAGTTTAACAGTATTAAAAAGAAAATAGCTCAGCTCAAAGTTGGCTATTTTTTATTTTTGAAAATCTAGATGACAAATGTCACATTTTAATTAACAATTGTCATCTTTACAAAGTGACATTTGACAATATGAAACCGGTTCCAACTTTAGTAAAATAAAGACAGGAAATGAAGGAGGAAAGAACATGAAATATCTGGTACTAGTCAGTCATGGTGGACTAGCAGAAGGAGTACAAAGCTCGCTTAAGATGTTTGCTGGTGATAAGACAGATCAAGTCATTGCAGTGGGATTAAAAGAAGGCAAGTCTGTTGATGATTTTGCTCTTGACTTTCGGCAAGCATTATCCGGTCTTAGTGTAGAAGATACGGTTTTGGTATTAGCAGATATTGTCGGAGGAAGCCCTTTGACAACAGCTTGCAATGTTTTAGCGGAACTTGACAAGTTAAATACTGCAGTCGTACTTGGTGGTCTCAATTTAACAATGGGACTCACAGGTTTAGTGATGAAAGATATGCTAGAAGGAAAAGAATTGACACAAGCCATTCTCTCAGAAGCTTCCGCAGCATTGCAAGAATTTGATGTGACTTCTAGTGACGAAGAGGATGAAGACGATATTTAAAGAGTGTAAAAAGGAGATGTATCATGACAATTTCATTTGTGCGTATTGATGACCGTATGATTCATGGTCAAACAGTAACTCGCTGGGCAAAGGAATATCCTTGTGACGGGTTAGTTGCTGTCAATAATGCTGCAGCAGGAAATGCAGTTTTAAAGCAAGCCTATAAAGCAGCTTCTGATAAAAAAACATTTGTTTGGACAAAAGAAGCATGGAAAGAAAAATCACAAAAGGTATTGGATTCCGATAGTCGCTATTTCTTGATTACTAAAAATCCAATTGATATGAAAGAAATACTAGTTGATCAAGGTTTTGTGCCTGGTGATATCAAAGAAATCATCGTTGGTCCAGCTAATGATCGTCCGGGTGCTACTAAATTGGGAAACAATCAATCCATTACACAGGAAGAAGCAGAAGCACTTGAAGCAATTCAAAAAGCTGGCTATAAAGTGAAATTCCAACTCTTACCAGATGTGTCTATTGGCTATTGGGACGATTTCAAGTCTAAATTCGGTTTTTAATAAAATATAATAAGCATTAAGGAGGCTTTATTATGACAATTTCGTGGTTTCAAGCCGCTTTATTAGGGTTATTTGCCTGTCTATCATCCATGCCTGGCCTAGGTGGTACATCCATTGGTAACTATACTCTTGGACGCCCACTTGTAGGTGGTCTCGTTTCAGGACTGATCCTAGGAGATGTGAAATTAGGTATCATCTGTGGGGTTGCGATGCAACTTGTTTACATTGCTTTGGTAACACCTGGCGGTACTGTTTCAGCTGACGTTCGTGCGGTTTCTTATATTGGGATTCCTCTGGCAATGGTTGCTATTCAATCACAAGGACTGTCACTTGATTCTGCAGATGCTGCTAACTTGGCTAAATCAATGGGAACACTCGTTGGTACAGTCGGTACAGTTCTTTTCTATGGTACAGCTACTATGAATCTACTTTGGCAACATATTGGCTGGAAAGCTGTTGAAAAAGGTGAATTTAAACGCTTATATGTGGTAGACTGGAGCTTCCCATGGATTTCCCATTTAGTATTCTCATTCTTGCCAACGCTTATTATGTGTAAATTAGGTGCCGATGCGGTTACTGCTTTAAAAACAGCTCTTCCATTGGATGGTATTCCAATGAAAACCCTCTTTACGGTCGGCTCTCTCCTTCCATGTGTCGGAATTGCCATCCTCTTAAAACAAATCGTTGAAAAAGCTGTTGATTTCATTCCATTCTTTGTTGGATTTACTTTAGCAGCTTCATTAGGACTTAACCTTGTATCTTGTGCAGTCATTTCATTAATCTTTGCAGTATTATTCTATGAAATTCAAATGGCGAAAAATGTAAGAGCACAAGCGGCTGCTAGTGCAAGTTTTGATGATGACGATGAGGAGGATATTTAAAATGGTTAAATTAACGAAAAAAACATTAGGAAAATCTTTTCATCATTGGTATTATGGGAACTTAACTTGCTTCTCACAAGAACACATGCAAACCTTTGGATATCTGGCTTCAATGCTACCAATTGTGGAAGAATTATATTCTAAAAAAGAAGATCAAGCAAAAGCAATGCACACCTACACCGCATTCTTTAACACGGAGCCGCAATTAGGTGCATTGATTGTAGGGATTACAGCAGGTTTAGAAGAAGCGCGTGCGAATGGGGCTGATGGAGTAGATGATGAAACAATCAACGGTCTTCGTGCTGGTCTCATGGGACCTGTTGCAGGAATTGGTGATTCACTGATTGTTGGTACCTTGATTCCGATTATATTAGGTATTGCTCTCGGTTTGTCAAATGGTGGCTCACCACTTGGTGCGATTTTCTATATCGTGGTTTGGAACTTGCTCGCCTACTTTGGTATGAAATTCGCCTACTTTAAAGGGTACGAACTAGGAGATAAAGCAGTTGAATTTCTTGTAGGCCCTCAAGGACAAGCTATCCGTAAGTCTGTGTCTATCATTGGTGGTATGGTCATCGGTGCGGTTGCAGCGACATGGGTACCTGTTAAGACAGCTTTCAAATTGAAAGATTCTTCAGGGAAAGCCTTCTTGGTTTTACAAAGCCAGTTAGACGGTGTTTATCCAGGTTTATTGACAGCTTTGTTTATCGTCTTTTGCTGGTGGTTGATGGCGAAGAAAAATCTCTCACCAATCAAAGTGATGTTGCTTCTCGTTGTAGTGGCCTTTCTCGGTGTATTGGTTGGATTCTTCAACCCAGGATTGAAATACTAAAATAGGAGAAAAATATGACAGAACAAGAATTGATTCAAGGATATGAAACAGAAATTCAATACCAAAAACACATGCTTGAAAATCTAGGGCGTTGGTTTAGTCTCTTCTTTACTATTGCTAGTATCGGTCTTGTTCTGGTTTATTTCTTCCGTCAGACCAATTTTATTGCCTTTATTGCTGGAACGGTCCTAGCGGTCCTAGGGATTCTAGCAATGCTTGTCTTTGGTTATGGTATTTATAAAGGACGATTGAATCTTAAAAAAGTTATTGACGATTTTGAAGAAAAATTAAGATTGGTCTAATAAAAACTTATTTGCTTTCCCCTTAAAAACTTTGTCATTTGACAGAGTTTTTTTCTTGACTATTTCTGACCAAGTGATACAATAGAAAATGTAAATATTAGCACTCGTGTATATAGAGTGCTAAAAACAAGATATTGGAGGTAAACAAATGCTTAAACCATTAGGCGACCGTGTGGTCCTAAAAGTAGAAGAAAGAGAACAAAAAGTTGGTGGCTTTGTCATTGCAGGAGCAGGACAAGACGCAACAAAGACAGCAAAAGTTATAGCTGTCGGGGAAGGAATTCGTACGCTCAACGGTGAACTCGTTGCTCCAAGCGTGAAGGCCGATGATACTGTTCTCGTTGAAAGCCATGCAGGAATTGAAGTCAAAGACGGCGAAGAAAAGTACCTCGTTGTCAATGAGACAAATATTCTAGCGATTGTTGAATAAATTAAACATTTATAGAAAGAGGAATTGTAAAAATGGCAAAAGATATTAAATTTTCAGCAGATGCAAGAAGTGCTATGGTACGTGGTGTCGATATTTTGGCAGATACCGTTAAAGTAACCTTAGGACCTAAAGGACGCAATGTTGTTCTTGAAAAATCATTTGGCTCACCACTCATCACAAATGACGGTGTGACTATTGCAAAAGAAATTGAACTCGAAGATCATTTTGAAAATATGGGCGCTAAGTTGGTGTCAGAAGTTGCTTCAAAAACTAATGATATCGCTGGTGACGGAACAACCACTGCGACTGTCTTGACCCAAGCCATTGTCCGCGAAGGAATCAAAAATGTAACGGCTGGTGCAAACCCAATTGGCATTCGTCGTGGTATTGAAACAGCTGTTGCAACAGCTGTTGAAGCTTTAAAAGCAAATTCTGTTCCGGTTTCTAATAAAGAAGCGATTGCGCAAGTTGCAGCTGTCTCATCACGTTCTGAAAAAGTCGGAGAATACATTTCTGAAGCTATGGAAAAAGTTGGCAACGACGGTGTCATCACTATTGAAGAATCAAAAGGAATGGAAACAGAGCTAGATGTTGTGGAAGGTATGCAGTTTGACCGTGGCTATCTTTCTCAATACATGGTAACAGATAATGAAAAAATGGTTGCTGATTTAGATAATCCATATATCTTGATTACAGATAAGAAGATTTCTAATATCCAAGAAATTCTTCCTTTGTTGGAAAATATTTTAAAAACAAGTCGTCCATTATTGATTATCGCAGATGATGTAGACGGTGAAGCTCTTCCAACTCTTGTGTTGAACAAAATCCGTGGTACTTTCAATGTAGTCGCTGTGAAAGCGCCAGGATTCGGAGACCGTCGTAAGGCTATGTTAGAAGATATTGCGATTTTGACTGGCGGTACAGTGATTACAGAAGATCTTGGTCTAGAATTGAAAGATGCAACCATTGAAGCACTTGGACAAGCCTCAAAAGTGACTGTCGACAAAGATAGCACAGTGATTGTGGAAGGTTCAGGAGCTGCTGAAGCGATTGCTAACCGCGTGGCTGTCATTAAATCGCAAATTGAAAGTGCTACATCTGAATTTGACAAAGAAAAACTACAAGAACGTTTAGCAAAATTGTCAGGTGGTGTGGCAGTCATCAAAGTGGGTGCTGCAACAGAAACAGAACTCAAAGAAATGAAACTCCGCATTGAAGATGCCCTCAATGCAACTCGCGCCGCTGTTGAAGAAGGAATTGTCTCAGGTGGTGGAACAGCCTTTGTGAATGTTTTAAATGCTGTTGAAGCCTTAGACTTATCAGGTGATGAAGCAACAGGTCGTAATATCGTTCTTCGTGCTTTGGAAGAACCTATTCGACAAATCGCTATCAATGCAGGATTTGAAGGTTCGATCGTCATTGACCGTTTGAAAAACTCTGAAGTTGGTACAGGCTTTAATGCTGCAACTGGTGAATGGGTCAACATGATTGAAGCAGGTATCATTGACCCAGTCAAGGTTACTCGTTCTGCCCTTCAAAATGCTGCGTCAGTAGCTAGCCTTATTTTAACAACAGAAGCAGTTGTTGCTAGCCAACCAGAACCAGCTAGCCCAGCTCCAGCAATGGATCCAAGTATGATGGGCGGGATGATGTAATTTAAGATATAGAGAGTTTAAAGAGTAAAACAAGCTAGAAAATCAACGAATTATTTGATGAATAAGAGAAGATTTGTTTTTCTCATACAGCTCTTAACGATGTTTAATGTTGCACGAGATTGCTTTTATGTTGAAGCGCAAACGTGCTTTTGAAGGATATAAAAAGCGAAGTGAGTCTGGGACAATAGTCCCTTTGCTACAAAAAAAGCAACGGATTTGCCGTTGC
>OGCQ01000334.1_pt1 | contig 82844 bp, 56 predicted proteins | sample 1570161 | NCBI WGS metagenome assembly OGCQ01 (sample SAMEA4384402, study PRJEB24528) | human gut metagenome | reverse complement strand
GGCGGCTGATCCGGTCCGACCGGGCCGCGCGGCAAGGAGATATATTGCCAGACCGGAGGGGCGCCGTGGGCGGGAATCGCGCACTCCATATTTTGTTCACAAATGAATAGGTCCCTCAGTCGCATCACTGAGGCTAAAACTGAAGCATTTGCTTCTGATATTGGCGATGACCAGCTGGTTTATAGGTGTTAAGGCATCGGTCATCTCTGGAGCGCCACTTTACTCCAAAAGCATCAGCTATTTGTTTCCCGTCGGTAAAAGGCAGGTTTTGTTCGCCAAGCGTTCTTATATATAGAGAAGTTCGGGTTCGAACCCGTGCACCGGCAACAAAAAAGCGACCAGCCGGAGCCGATCGCTTTCTATTCTATGCTGGATCATCCAGAGGGCGCTTCCGAACTCATTTTCTCGCTGCCATTCATGCTTTCGAGGCATCGTTCGACCTCCACAGCCTCATGTTTTGAGGATCTGCCGTGTTTATCACTGTTATTAATGAGTGTGTGGAAGTGATCCTCATACAGATACGTGCGATCCGCCAGAGAACTGAGAAGCATCTCTCTGCAGCCCTCGTTGCCTATCCTCGCATCTCTCAGGTCTTCCGGAAATTCACAAGCAGTCTTAGAGTCAGTTTGTTTCCGTTTTCAGAGACTTGTTTGAGAGTTTTTAAAGACAGTTCAAAACAATAAGTGAGACACCATAAAGCAGAGCAAGATGTGCCGGATAGAAAATGTAGAAGAAATATTTGAGCTTCAGCCCTCGCTTACCATTATAAAGATTGATAAGCAGCAACGAAACGACCGCGGCAGCAACATCAGGATTAAATACATTAGCTGTAGCAAACTCAAATCCGCCGCCAACTATATGGCATGACGAAAGGAGCACTGCACATACTGCAGCAAAGAACATCTTGGCCTTGCTGTCGTGGAATAAATAGAATGCAGCCACAAGCAGAATGCCATACACACCGCCATCTAGTTTAGTGTATTCAGCTGCCAGTGCTGTCAAAACAATCAGAGCAATTTCTGCGATGCATCTCTTCCATTTTGAAAGACTTTGTATCTTTTCCAGAATAATCAAAAAGACCAAGCAAAGCAGGAGCTCATACATAACATTTTGTTGCCGAAGGTCAAATAGTTGCCCGGTTTGAACGAAATCGTATATGGGCTCCGCAATGATTGCGAAGACAAGCATATTTCGCAGGTACTTCTTTATGTCATGAGTATGCAAAAATCCCTCAACTATCAAAAAGCAAAATAAGGGAAATGCAATTCTGCCAAGAACATGAAGCACATCCGAAGCCTCGCTTAGAATCGCCCACTGTTCGTCTGATATCTGACTGTACGATGCGTGAGTCATGATTCCATTGGTCAGGACGATCCTGCTTACATGATCGAGAACCATCGAAATGGCTGCTATTATCTTTAATGTGCTGCCGCTAATTCCGTATCTATTTGTTTTCATTTCGTATTCCTTACTTTGGGTGGGCCGTCAGGGGTTCAGCCTGCTCCGCAGGCGGCCGCTGCGGCGCTTCGCGCCTTGCGCGCTGCGCTGGCAAACGCTCACGCGTTTACTCAGCTCCGCGCCCTTTCGGGTTCGAACCCGCGTCGCGGCAACAAAAAAGCGGCCGGCATCCGCCAGTCGCTTTTCCATTCTATGGTGGGCCGTCAGGGGTTCGAACCCTGGACCTTGGGATTAAAAGTCCCCTGCTCTGCCAGCTGAGCTAACGGCCCGCGGGTGGCATTGTACCACGGTCTGGGACTATTCCCAACTCCATTGGCCGTTCTGGAAAATCACAACTTCACGTCCATCAGGCGTAATGCCCGTAATATCGATGTCGTCCGTGCCAATCATAAAATCGACGTGCGTGCTCGAGACGTTAACGCCATGCTCCAGGAGCTCTTCCTTGGACATGTCATACCCACCCTCGATGCATTCGGGGAAACCGACACCTAGCGCGAGATGGCAGCTAGCGTTCTCGTCATAGAGCGTATCGTAGAACAGTACGCCACTTTCGCGGATCGGCGTGTTCTTGGAGATGAGCGCGACCTCTCCCAGGTGAGCAGCGCCCTCGTCAGTATCGATGATGCTTGCGAGCGTTGCCTTGCCCACACGGGCATCGTAGTCCACTACGCGGCCGCCCTCGAACTTAATCCAAAAATCGTCGACCTTATTGCCATGGTGGATGAGCGGCATGGCCGAGTACACGATACCGTCGGCGCGCATGCGATCGGGCGAAGTGAAGACTTCCTCGGTGGGAATGTTGGGGAAGAAGGGGTGCCCTTCGGGCGTCTTGCCCTTGCCGCCGGCCCACTCGTGACCTTTCGTCATGCCAATCGTCAGATCGGTTCCATTTGCCGAGGTGTAATGCAGGTAGTCGAAACGGTTGTCGTTCAGGAAACGCAGGTTCTTTTCGAATGCGGCGTCATGGAGTTCCCAGTCGCTCTCTGGGTCCTGGCCATCGGCGCGAGCGGTGTGCAGAATCGCATTCCACAGCTTATAGATTGCAACCTCATCGGCGTCTCCCGGGAACACCTCGCGCGCCCAGGCAACGACCGGCGCGCCGGCGATGCACCACGGGTTGATGTTGTAGTCCAGTCCGCGGCGGAAGACCTTGCACTGCGTGTTCCTTGCCTTAGAAGCTGCAGCAGACTTAGCGGGATCGATGCCCTTAAGAGCGGCAGGGTCCGCACCCTCGATAAAGATAAAGCAGGCACCATCCTGGGCCAGTGAATCAAGCTGCAGGCGCTTCCACTCGGACATCTGCTCAAAATAGCTTTTCTCGACATGCTCGTACGTGAGCCTCGTCACGGCGTCATCGGCCCAAATAACCGTCACGTGACCGGCACCGGAGGCATAGGCCTCCGCGACCACCACGCGCGCAAACGGCGCGCACTCGACCGGAGACTGAACGACAACCTCCTGGCCGGGCTTGACGTTTACGCCCTTGCGGACAACCAAGCGCGCATAGTTTTTAATCTTGGGCTCCAGGGCCTTCATGCCCTCCAGAGCCTCTTCGACCGTCAGGGCAGCTCGAATCATGTGCCACTCCATCTATCTATAGAACAGTAAAAAGGCGCGCCGCAAAAACGACGCGCCTTATATCTTAGCGATAAGTATGCATGCAAACGCTACTTCTTCTTGGAGTCCTTCTTGTCCTCCTCGGCAGCCGAGCGCTCGATAAGGGCGTTGAGCTTGTTCTCGGACATGCCCTCGGCCTGTGTGCGGTACATGTTGCGCAGGGGACGAATACGAACGAAGTCGTAAATAAAGTCACCCAAAATGACGACGTAGGACAAAACGATGCCGACCATCTGGACAGGGCTGGACACCATGCCAGCGGGAGCGAAGTAGAGCGAAGCCCAAATTGCCACGACGAGTACCATGCCGATAGTAAGCACGGCCCACCAGATACGACGGCGCTTGGTGTAGTCCTCATCCTGCTTGAGAAGGATATTCGACACCGTGTAGATGCGGTCCTCCTTGGCGCGCTGCTTAGCCTTGCGGGCGCGCTTCTCCTCTTTAGAGAGGCCCTCGAGGTTCTCGCCCTTCTCGAGCTCTTTGCGGCGTGCCTTAGACGAAGCCGGCACGACGCGGACAGAGCTCGCTGCCTGACGGGCAGGCTTAGCAGATGCGGCGGACTTGCGCGCAACCCCGGTAACCTCGTGGGATTGCGTGCGCTTGTTCGTGGCGCTACGGGTACTCACTTATGCGTTCTCCTTCATGCTTGTGAACTGGGAGCCCGTGATGATCTGGAAGGCCTCGCGATAGCGCTCGGACGTGCCATCGATGACCTCGGCGGGCAGGTGCGGGGTCTCCCCCGTCATATCCCAGTTGGCCTTGAGCCAATTGCGGACGAATTGTTTGTCGTAGCTGGGCTGGATCTTGCCCTCCTCGTAGCTGGCAGCAGGCCAGAAACGGCTGGAATCGGGCGTGAGGCACTCGTCGATCAGCGTGACCTTGCCATCGATGACACCAAACTCGAACTTGGTGTCGGCAATGATGATGCCACGGGTCGCGGCGTACTCGGCAGCGGCCTTGTAGATCTTGAGGGAAAGGTCACGAATCTGCATGGCGATATCCTCGCCCACGATCTCGCAGCAACGCTCGAACGAGATGTTCTCGTCGTGGTCACCAATCTCGGCCTTCGTGGACGGCGTGAACAGCGGCTCGGGAAGCTTGGAAGCCTCGGTCAGGCCCTCAGGCAGCTGGATGCCGCAGACGGTGCCGTTCTCGTCGTAGGTCTTCTTGCCCGAACCGGTCAGATAGCCGCGGACGATGCACTCGATAGGAATCGTCTGGGCCTTTTTAACCAGCATGGCGCGGCCAGCGAGGTAGTCACGATACTCAGCAAACTCCTCGGGGAAATCCGCCGGGTCGATGGAAACGAGATGGTTGGGGACGATGTCGGCAAACTTATCAAACCAGAATGCCGAGATGCGGTTGAGCACCTCTCCCTTAAACGGAATCTCGTCGGGAAGAATGAAGTCGAACGCAGAAATGCGGTCGGTGGCGACCATCAGCAGGTTTTCACCGGCATCGTAGATATCACGAACCTTGCCACGGGAATCCGGACGACGCTCCATCGTTGTCACGTGAGTCACTCCTTACCAAAATACGACAGTAATGCGGGTTCTTTCCCGCACGTTTTCGCAAACTCGGAGCGGCAGGGATGAAACCCCTCCTTCACCGAATAGCGAAAAGCTAGTGCTCCATTGTAGTAGATGCCGCGTCCGCCGTGTGCTCGCGAGGCAGATGAATCGTAAAAGTCGTACCCTTTCCAAGCTCCGACTCCACGGAAATGTAGCCATGATGGCGCTCGACGATTTGTTTAGTCACGGCGAGGCCCACGCCCAGGCCACCCGCCTCGCGGGCGCGACTGGCGTCGGCACGCCAAAAACGACCAAAGATGCGCGACAGATCGTCCTTGGCAATACCGATGCCGGTATCCGAAACGGCAATACTGACATGCTTGCGGTCACTGAGCACCGACACCACGACCCAACCGCCCTCGGGGGTGTAGCGCATGGCGTTGCTCATGAGATTGATGACGCATTGTGTGATCATGTCGGGATCGGCTTCGACGACATCGTCGTGACCTTGGGTCTCGTCAGCAAAGCGCAAGCGCAGATCGCGGTCGACAAACAGGCGCTCCTGGGCATTGACGATGGAACGCACGAAAGGAACCATGTCCACCGGCTCAAGGTTGAGCGGAGCCGTGCTGTTTTCCATGCGCGACAGGTCGAGCATCTGCTGCACCAGACGAGCCAGGCGACGCGTCTCGGAAGCAACAGTCTCCAAGTGCTCATCGTCGGTAGGATATACGCCATCCTGCATGGCCTCGACCGTTGCGAGCATGGCCATAAGCGGAGTACGAAGTTCGTGAGCCACGTCCGAGGTCAAACGTTTCTCGTGTTTCATATCCTTCTCGAGCGAAGTGGCCATCTCATCGAAGGTCTCACCCAGCTGATCAATCTCGTCATCGCCGCGCAAGCCCGTACGAGCAGACAGATCGCCATCGCGAATTTGCTTGGCCGTGCTGGTAATACGGTGAATGGGCTTGGTGAGCATGCGCGACACGAGTGATCCGATAACGACCGAAATGCAAACTGCAACAACCGCAGCAAGGGCCATGGCGTTAAAGGTCTTCTCCCTAAACGCAGAATCTGCCTTGGTGAGCAAGGCATCGGAGCCGATGGCCCACAGCTTTACTTGTCCGACATGCTCGCCGGAAGACGTTATGATTTCGACGTTTGCAACGCTATCGGAGCCGGTGGGAGCCGACGAGACCGGACTATGCGATGCTTTTTTCCCGCTCGAGCTGCTCGACGGCGATTCGTTCTCGCGCACATCGGCGGTCGCGCTTGCCGAAGGCCATGAGTCGTCATAAACGACAACGCCTTTCTTGTTAACGACCTGCATACCCAAATCGTCGGACACCAAACTCGATGTCGCGACCGTACGTAGCTCGCCCGCAGTCCAATTGCCGTTTTCCTCATACGACGTCGCAAGCTTTTCGGCAGCGGAATTTGCGATTTCGACGATATTGGAGCGCGTGTAATCCGAAAAGACTGTGCCCCACACAACAGAGACCACGCCCACCAGCACCAATACCGTCATGAGCGATGTCAGAGCAAAAGCAAGTGCCATGCGCGAGGGATAGCTCATCGTTGGCCGTGAATCGGAACGAGGCGTGTTCCAACTAGCCTTGGAACCCGCCTCGCTCTCCTGCTTGTGCTTTTGTCCGATTTCAAAGCGCGCAGGTGTCATATGTGATTTCCCTATTTCTCGTCCGACTTATCGGTCTTGGCCGGAGCCTCGAAGCGATAGCCGACACCGTGGACGGTGTAGAGCCACTTGGGCTTCTTGGGATCATCGCCCAGCTTGGCGCGAAGGTTCTTCACGTGGCTATCGATGGTGCGCTCATAGCCCTCAAAGTCGTAGCCGAGCACCTTCTCGACCAGCTCCATGCGGTTGTAGACGCGACCGGGGTGACGGGCAAGCGTGGTGAGCAGCTTAAACTCGGAAGCCGTCAGGTCGACTTCCTTGCCCTCGACCAAAATCTTGTGGCCCGAGATATCGATGACCAGATCGCCGAAGTCGAGTACCTCGACGGCTGGCTCGTCGGCCTGATGGGCACGGCGGAACAAGGCGCGTACGCGCGCGACAAGCTCGCGCGGCGAGAACGGCTTAATCAGATAGTCGTCGGCGCCGAGCTCAAGACCGATAATACGGTCCTCGATCTCGCCCTTAGCCGTCAGCATGATGATGGGGACATCCGAGGTATCGCGAATGGTGCGGCAAACGCGCTCGCCGGGGATCTTGGGGAGCATAAGGTCGAGCACGACCAGGTCAAACTGATGCTTCTCGAACTCCTCGATCGCGGACTGGCCGTCGCCGACGCCCACAACCCAGTAGCCTTCGCGCTCGAGATAGGCAGCGACGGCGTCACGGATTGCCTTCTCATCCTCGACCAGCAGAATCTTTTTTGCATCTGAAGCCATAACACGGCCCCCCTGTCTCAATTAGCTAAGAACAAGCCCATTTTAACGCACCTGAACCCGCCGGATGCCACTATGACGCGGCAGCTCGGCGGGCGGTACTCACAATTACAACGCGCTTATTCCCCTGTTGGCGCCTTTTTAACCCCTCTAAGCTTAAAGAGAGAATAGGCGTGCGGTGACCGTCTCTGGTATACCCTGGCTGTTGCGCACCGTGGCGTACGTAAGGAATGAGTCCGATTTTCCCGCCGTAGCTGGATAATCGCCATACTCCAGGGCTCGGTCGGGCGACAGAAGCGAGCCGTAGGTCTTAGCCGAAGTGTCAATCAAAAAATGCGACGCCTGGACTTTAACCAGGTATTTATTTTTCCTTCCCGCAACGCACGCGAGCGGCTCACGCGAAAGGAAGAGGTACGGCCCGCCCTCGTTACCGATATAGGTGCCCATATTGCCCAGGCTACCCACACCGTTATACGTCGCCTCAATGGAGAACACGAAGGTGTCGCCCATATACACGGCCTCGAAAGGCGAAACCGACGAAGGAAGCACCAGCTGAGCTCGCTTCGTATTGTTGCCGTCAGTCAGGTCGATCGCCGTCATACCGTAATAGACGCCCTCATCATTGTGCACGCGGGGCGAGATGGTCAGGATGCCGTCGCTCACACGCGGGGCGGATGCGAAGCGGCCCGTCGACTTCCAAATAGTCTCAGGCTTGGACTCGCTGGGCGACTGACGGTAGCAGTACGAATCGTTACTCGTCTTGCTGCCGCCGGACGAGGGCATCTTATACCAGATGACCGACGACCCATACGCTGTGAAGAGCGGCGGATCGTAATTTTCGCCACCGCGATCGAGCTCGACAGCGTTGCCGGTAAGGGAGGAGCCTGCAAGGTTTTGCGCATAGAGTTTCCAAGACGCATTGGCAAAGTTCATCTCGACCCACGCGAACACGCCATCACCCGCGCGAACGTCGTAAAACGCATAACCGGTTCCCTCAACGGGATCCTCGATAAGTGTGGTAAGCGAGCCATCGCCCAGGTTGAGCACACCGAGTGTGTTGGCGTGCAGTGCCGATGCGGGCGCCATCATTGCCGCAGCATAGTCACCATCGCAGTAGTACAGCAACGTGCCCAGCGGCAGCGTCCACGATGCCGCCGGCTCAAGATCGATGTCAACTGCCTCGTACTCATCAGTGATCGAGACAATCTTCGAATCGTCCTTGATAACCTGCGGCTCGCCAGCGGCATCATCACTGGTGCCCGTTTTTTTCGAGCAACCGGCAAGCACCGTGGCAGCGCCCGCGGCAGCACCGCCGAGCACAAAGCCGCGGCGCGATATTCCATTCTTGATGTGGTCGGCGATACCCATTAGGCGATCTCGGCGCGAGCAGCCTCGATAGCGCGCGTAAGCTGATCGGCGCAAGAGGTCTTCTTCATGCCGCAGGTATTGCCGGCAAGAACCTCGATCACACGGTCGGCAGGAGCGCCCTCGACCAGTTTGGAGATGGCCTTGAGGTTGCCATCGCAGCCGCCGGTAAACTCAACGCCCAGCACCTTGCTGCCGTCATCGGAAAGGTCAAGGTGAATATTGCGAGCACACACGCCCTGAGGCTTGTAATCAAACGAAATCATGCGATCCCCTCTCAGAATGTTATTCGAGACGACTATTATCCCCGTCTTTCCCTAAATGCAACGAGGCGCTTTGCCGGCAACACACATTACCAGCAAAGCGCCCTAAAAAGCTAACGTTATGCCCGAACCTACTCGAAGCTCAGCTGCTCCAGACGATCAAAGACCGTGTCGATACGGGTGAGGAAGTCCCACGGATCAAAGATCTCGTCGAGCTTCTCCTGACTGACGGTGCAGCGCGGGTCGGCCTCGAGACGTTCCTTAAAGGTGGGACCGGAGACACAATCCTGTACCTCATGCCAGGTTGCCATGGCGTTCTCCTGCACAATGGCGTACGCGTCCTCGCGGGTGATGCCCGTATCGACGAGGGCCAGCAGCACCTTGGAGGAGAAGATGAGACCACGGGTCTTGTTGAGGTTGGCCATCATGCGGGCAGGGTACAGCTGCAGGCCGTCGATAACGCGGATGAGGCACTGGAACATGTGGTCGAGCGCGATGAAGCTGTCGGCCTGGGCGACGCGCTCGGCAGAGGAGTGCGAAATGTCACGCTCGTGCCACAGGGCAACGTTATCGAAGGCAACCTGAGCGTTGGACTTCACGACGCGCGACAGACCGCAGACCTTCTCCATGGTGATCGGGTTGCGCTTGTGCGGCATGGCGGAGCTGCCCTTTTGACCCTTGCGGAACGGCTCCTCGGCCTCGAGGGTATCAGTCTTCTGCAGATTGCGAACCTCGGTAGCGATGCGCTCACAGGTGGCCGCGGTGGTGGCAAGAACGCCGGCGAGATAGGCGTGATGGTCGCGGCTGATAACTTGCGTGGACAGCGGGTCATGAACCAGGCCCAGGTGCTCGCAGACATACTCCTCGACAAACGGCTCGATGGAGCTGTACGTGCCGACAGCACCCGAGATGGCACCGAAGGCAACATTCTTGCGGGCGTCCTCAAGGCGATCCAGATCGCGCTTGAGTTCCCAGGCCCAAGAGCCGAACTTCATGCCGAAGGTCATCGGCTCGGCGTGGATGCCATGAGTGCGGCCGGCACAGAGCGTGTTGCGCTCCTCAAAGGCGCGACGCTTGCAAATCTCGCCGAGCTTCTTGACGTTCTCGATGATCAGGTCGCAGGCCTGGGTGAGCTGGTAGCACAGAGCCGTGTCGCCCAGATCGGAGCTGGTCATGCCATAGTGAACCCAGCGGCTGGGCTTGGGGTCGCCCTCGGGAACATCGGCGTCGATGTACTCCTTCATGTTGGTCAGGAAGGCGATGACGTCGTGGCGCGTGACCTCCTCGATCTCGTCGACCTTTGCCTTCTCAAAGTTGGCATGGTCGCGGATCCACTGGGCTTCGTCTTTAGAAATGCCGATCTTGCCGAGCTCCGCCTGGGCCTCACAGGCCAGGACCTCGATCTCCTGCCAAATGGCGTACTTGTTCTCGAGGGAGAAGATGTGTCCCATCTCCGGGCGGGTATAGCGATCGATCATAGCGGCTCCTTTTTGGTTATTGGCACGTTGGTCGTAACCCAACCATTGTACCGTGCGCAGGTGCAAGTATGGGCAGCAGGCATTAACCTAACATTTTGGAATTGGAGCGGGCAACGGGACGTCTGCGCATTTGCTTCGCAAATCCGCACCGGCTGTGGTCGATCTCCTCGGATTCACGGAGACGATGGGGAAGACTTTGTTGAATTGGCCGCCCCAAAGTCTCCCGCGCTCGATGGAGCGGGCAACGGGACGTCCGCGTATTTGCTTCGCAAATCCGCACCGGCTTCAGGCGCCTGCCGGCGCCTTCGCCTGCTCGCTACAAACGCTTCGCGTTTGTTTTACGCTCGCACCCTGGCGGGTTCGAGTCCCGGCGCTTTATTGAAAAAAGCACGGCACCGGAACGGTGTCGTGCTTTTACTTTTTCTGGAGCGGGCAACGGGACTCGAACCCGCGAGTGTCAGCTTGGGAAGCTGATGCCTTACCACTTGGCGATGCCCGCTTGTGTGTTGGCTAGTATAACGCGGTTGTCTTGTTCGATACAAGGGTGGCGATGCTTGTTTTAGCTGTGGAGATTCGTTTGAAAATCGCATCAATTGTGGAGACGAGGACCTTTGGCCTCCTGTTCTCCTTATCTTCTACCTGCGCTTTTGCCTGATTGTTGTATTTGAGCTCAATTTGTCAGGAATTGGGCAAGCTTTTGGTCAGGCTCCGGTACTTACCCGCATGAACCTCGGGGGTAGCCTCATCCTACGCGTCGCAACCTCTCCATGCGGCGCACGAGGGATAAGGAGCAGCCATGTCCAACGCACCCACGCACTCTGTCCACAGCGCAATCGCAACAGGTCCGCTGCTCCTGCTCCTCTTCCTGCTTTTCGGCTGTCTGGCACCGGGAGCCGCATTTGCCGTCGATGGCTACGACCAGCTCGGCTTCCGCACTATTAGCGATGATTGTGGGCCCTTCTTCATCGGCAAGTATGAAGCTCAAGACGCCTCGATTGCCTACTGCATGAACCAGGAGCGCCCCGGCCCCACCAAGCCGGGCGGCCCATGGCTCAACTTTGATCAAGGCTGGGTGTGGCTCGACGACGAGTTCGCGGCAATCGTTTGTCACGGATATCCTACCGCCACGTCGTTTGGCGGTTACCATCTTTCACCCGATCGCGCCCGCGCCGCCACCCAGCTTGCCGTATGGATGCTCAACGGCACTACCCATGTCGACGGCACCTACTCCTACACGACCGCTCAGGGCAAAACCAAGAGCGGGCACTTTACCGCCGACAATGAAGTCGTGGCGGCTGCGCGGTGGCTCCACGACAGCGCAAAATCAGGAAGTATCAAAGCCGCTCCGCACCGCGCGCGGCGCTATATAGGAACCGTATCGGGCGGCAGCAAACGTCAAGACATGCTCTATGTACTGCCGGCGGTCTCTGTTTCCTTCCAAAAGCAGTCTGCAAACGCTGCCATTACCAGCGGAAACAATACTTATCAGTTTGACGGGGCAACATTCGATGTTTTTGAGAGCGCCAGCGGCGCGCGTGTCGGCACCGTCCAGATGGACAGCAACGGTCGAGCGCAGGCAACACTCCTACCCAACACGGCATACTACCTAGTTGAGACAACAGCGCCAGCTGGTTATATCCCCCTGCACGATCGCATTGCCTTTACCACGACGAATAACGGCGGATACGTCACCATTGATGAACAAGCCGGCACCATTACCTTGCGCATTGTAAAGCTCGACGCCGCAACGAATGCAGGCCCCCAAGTTGGAGCTTCGCTCGCAGGAGCAGAATTCGTGTGCGTATCGCAATCAACCCCTGGATGGACACAAACTCTCAGGACCGATGAAAGCGGTCGAGCTACCCTCACCGATGTCCCCCTGGGAACCTTTACCATCTATGAATCGAAGGCGCCCGAGGGCTATTTGCCCTCCGGTGACAGTTGGTCTTACACCGTTGGAGCCGACCAACTCGGCGATTCAGGCGTGGTCGAGATCGAATCTCGCGTTTCCGATATCCCCATTGCGTTTGACCTTGAGATTTCCAAATTCAAGGACTACGGCAATAGCGATCAATCCGGCCTGGAGCAGCCGGCAGGAGATGTTGTCTTTGAGGTTGTCAGTAACAGCTCTCAGCAGGTTGTTGGCACACTGACTACAAACATCTATGGCTTTGCCTCCACCAAAGACCAGCCCGAAGCATGGTTCGGCACAGGCAAGCGACCAGCCGGTGTCCACGGAGCCGTCCCATACGACCGCGCCGGCTACACGGTTCGTGAGGTTCCGGAAACCGTCCCCGAGGGTTTTAAACGTGCGGGGGAATGGACCGTCGAGGCCAATCAGATTTCCGACGGCGCCGAGCTTCAATATATCGTGGACAACCACGCTCTGTCGACGCATCTCCAGATTGTAAAACGCGATGCCCAAACAGGCGCCTCTGTTCCCCTAGCCGGATTCACCTTCCAACTCCTCGACAGCAATCACAAACCTGTCTCACAAACATGCTGGTATCCAGCATATAACGTAATGGACACCTTTACGACTGACGCGACCGGCACCGTCACACTGCCCGAATCGCTCGTGCCGGGCACCTATTATGTACGCGAAACCTCGGCCAAAGAGCCCTATCTTGTCGGCGGAGAGATCGAGGTAAACATACCCGCCGATATAAACCTAACGCCCGTTGCAATCGTCTCGTATTATAACCACGCCGCGACCGGAAACATCAGGATCGTTAAAACCGATGCCGTAGACGGCAGCAGCCTCGCGGGCGCCATCTTTGAGATCCGTGCCTCAGGTGATATCGTGCGCCCCGACGGTAGCATTGCCGCGCTCGACGGCGAGGCTGTCGCTACCGTCACGACGGATGAAACTGGAGAAGCACGCGCGGACGACCTCCCGCTGGGATCTGGCACCGCACGCTACGAGGTTGTCGAGACTCAAGCGCCGACCGGCTTCTTGCTCGACCGGACGCATCATATCGTCGACCTTACCTATGCCGACCAGAAAACACCCGTTGTGGAAGCACGGCTTAACGTATCCGACGATTACACCAAGGTTGATATCTCCAAGGTCGATGCAAGCGGAGAGCAGGAAGTGAATGACGCACAGCTCACCTTATATGGCCCCGATAAAACCGAAATAGACTCCTGGACCTCATCCGACAAGCCGCACCGCATCGAACATCTTGCACCCGGCACCTACTCGTTGCGCGAAACGATGTCTCCGCGGACCTATGACCTTGCCGAGGAGATAACGTTTGAAATAAAGGATACGGGAGAAGTCCAATCCGTCGCGATGAAGGATGCGCCCATCGAGATCAAAGGACAGGTCGACAAGCGTCAGGAACTTGTCCAACCTATCGGGAAGGGTCTGTTGGCTAACGGCGATGGAAAAAACCGCGCCGCGATGCAAACCAATACGGATGGGCTTTTCTCCTATACCATCGATGCTCGAAACGATTCCGCTACTTGGGTTGATGAGTTTACGATTACCGATGATCTTGAGTGCGCCAAAGACGGCACGGCGAGATTCGTCTCAATCGAAACCCCCGTCGCCATCGGCGACCTCAACGGTCTGTGCAACGTGTGGTATCGCACGACGCCGTTGGACTCGACAGACGTCGATGAGCCGGCAAACGCGACGCTTGACGATGGGCACGAAAATCCTTGGCGTGAGTCCGACGAAGTAAAAGAGAGTCTGGGTGAAGATTGCCGCCTCGTCGATTACGACGGCTGGCACCTCTGGAAGGCGGATGTCTCGACCACGGAATCCGCCACACTCGAGGCGAAAGAACTCGACCTTGCATCCAATACCGTCGTGACGGGCATTCGCATTGAATACGGTGCGGTAGCCGCCGACTTTACGACTCGAAGCGATACGGATTCTTGGACCCGTGATGATCTCAAAGATGAGCACGACGACCTTGACGATGCCAAAGCAATCCTTGGCACAGATGCTCGGGGCGCAGTCGTGCACATGCAGGCAACGTCGGCTTACACACCCCAAACTGCACTCACCAACAGCGCACGCGTCGATCTTTGCCGCAACGGCGGCGGCGATAAACTTGAGTCACATGACGAGGACAGTGTCATTCAACGCTGTACCCTACCGCAGGACCTACCGGCAACAGGATCAGCTCCCATCGCCGCTTGCATCACCGCGCTCCTGACCTCGGGTGCCGCAGCCCTATGGTTCGCTCGCCTTAGGTCAATCCCAAAGAAGCGCTAGCGCGATGAAAAAGCGGGCGAGCCAGTCCCCCGGCTCGCCCGCTTTCAATCATTTAAATCGCCGCATCTACTCTGCAGACGAAGATCCACCATCAACGATTGCTTGCTCGGACTCAGGAATCCCATCGGCACCCGTGCTCTGTTCTTGCTCCACCTCTTCGCTGATTGCGGAGGCGGGGGTCGAGCCCTTCGCGCCCACGATGTAGGCAGCTCCAAACCCTAACGCAATGGCAATCAAGGTCAAAATCACGTAGACAGGCCAATGGCGCTTAATATACGAAAACACGTTGACTCCTTAGAGCTCCGTCTACGAACGGCGGATAACCTCGGTCACGACCTCGGATACCGTGGCAATGTTCGTCGGGTTGACATTGTGGGGCAGGTCGTCCTCGGTACGAGCGCAAGCCAGACGCGTGCCGTCCACGCCGGCGATGGTGAGGGCTCGGCGGCTCGCCTCGAGCGCGGCGTAGGCATCGGTCTTGGCATAGGGCATCTCGAGCGCGCCACAATCGACATGGAACGACTTGCACACCTTGCTGACCAGGTTCATGATGCGGCGATCGCCCTTGAGCAGCTGCTGTTCGCCCTCAACCGTCACTACCGAAAGCCTACCGGCGCCGACGGATTCAAGATTGATGAAGAAGACGCCGCGGAGCTTATCGCGATGCGAAGCCAAGAAGGCCTTCATGCCGGAGCCATCACAATCCGAGGCGCCCGTTGCCACAAACCAGATATCGTGACCGAGCAGCTCATCGTCGCCCATAGAAGCGACAGCCGAGAGCATATCTTCGGAAGAAGCGCCGTCGGAAGACGTAGCGCCGCCCTTCCAGCCATCGTTATCGTCCTCGAAATTATCCCACGAACCGATGCCGCGACCGGACTTCTTGGCATCGTAATCGTCTTCGACGCCCAGCCAGTCACTCATGCTGTCCTGTTCGTTTTTCTTTTTACGACCGAACAGGCCGCCCAGGCCGCGCTTGCGAGACTTGGGTACCGCAGGGGCGGGAGCCGAAATGGTCTCGATCGGCTGTGCGCCCGACGTAACGGGTGCCGATGTGGGTTCGGGACCCTGGGCGGTAGCGAAGGGGTCGTTGACCTGTGCGGAGGGATCGGGAAGGTCGAACAGCGACGTGCGAGACGCAACGTTTGTCTGCTTCATCGACGGCAGCGACGGATCGGGGACCGAAGCCAGCGGAGACGAGGAGGGTGCAGGCGACGGTGCCGACGCCGGATCGGGAACATTCATCTGCGGACGCGGCGATGCTTGGGAGGAAATCTGGGCCATAAGGGAATCGACCGTTTCGTCCTGGGTGGGAGCGACATTGGCAACCGTGGCACCGGAACCACTCGGGGTCGGCATGGTGAAAATCTGCGTGGAGTAAGGCCTCGACTCATCCGTCTCGGGAGTCTCGGAAACCGCAGGCACCTCCTCCTGCTCGACCTCGGCCGAATCACCTTGATCGGCTGCCGCGTATTGCTCTTCGTCAGAGTTGGCCTCGACGGACTCGTCCTCGGCAGCATCCTGAATTTCGGCAGCATCAATGGGCTCGTCATCGTCTGCCGCGTCGCCCTGCTCATCGGAAACGGGAAGGGGCTCGGCAATCGCGGTGCCTTGCTTTTCAAACGTTATCGTGGAATCGAACTGCGCGGCATCAAACGACATGGTGCTATCGACGTGCTGCTGAGCCTCGAAAGACGTCGTCGCCTCAACAACATCCGTGGACGCCGGTTGCTGGGACTCAAAGGACGTTGTAGCTTCGGCAGCGTCGACGGGCACGGACTGCATAGCCTCGTTCTGCTCGAGCTCTTGCGCCGCGCGCTCACGTGCCGCCTCGGCTGCCTGCTGCTGAGCGATAGCCTCCTGCTCGGCAGCCTCGCGTGCGGCAGCGCGCTTCTCCTCGAAATCGTCGACAAATTTCTTGCCCTTTGCAAGCGCACCCTTAAAGAAGTTGGAAGCACTGGCGCCAATCGAAGAGAACGCGGATGCAATATCGGCATGGGGCGTTGCCGCGGGAATCTCGGCCGAAAAATCAGTATCGCTCTCGTAAGACACGCGCATCGGCTGTTCAACGTAATCGTCGTCAGGCTCGTCCGCAACGTCTTGCGCCGGCGCGGCGGGGGCCAAAATGTCCAGTCCTGCCGCGGGATCGATCGCGGACACCGCCTCGGGCTCGGCAACGGCAGCGGTAACCGCGGCAGACTCATCATCCACGGTGACGGCGGGCGCAGGTGCAGTCACGACGGGGGCAGGCTCGGGCTCAAACGTCGGCTCCTCGCCCTCCTCGTAATCGAGCGTGCAGGACTCGGGAAGCATCCCGAGCGCACGGATGGCATCCGAACCAAAGCGGATGTTGCCGGCGGCATTGCGATAGAGCTTGGGCTCGGGCTCGGCCGCGACAGGCTCCTCCGCCGGCTCGGCAGCGGAAACCTCGTCATTGAACTCTTCGGCCTGGACAGCCTGATTCTGATCCTCGGGCACAATGGCGCCAATCAGCGTCTCGTCGGCAGACGCACCCTCAAAGCCCTCGATCTGCTCGTCGAAATCCTCACCCTGTTCGGGCTCGGCCTGAGCGTCGGGAGCAATCGGCTGACCGAACTCATCCTCGGCGTAGGTAGGCTCTTCATACTCGATGGTGTTGCCGTAGTCGTTTTGCTGTTGGGCCGCGGCATACTCCGCTGCTGCGCGCGCCATCTCCTCGGCACGACGCTTCTGCTCCCCAAAATAGGTATCGAACGGAACATCGTCGGGAAACTCGTTTTCGCCATGGAAGGGAGCAACGTTGTCCATAACGCCGAGCATAGCGGCGACAGAAGACTTGTTGCACACCGCGCCGGACGTATAGGGAAGAATGTAGCGGTTAGAAATGATGTTTGCCGCGTTGGCGAGCGCAACGAGGGAAGCGAGGATCGCGACAATCCACAGCAGAACCTTGAGCGCGCCGGGGAGCGGCAGGATACGCAAGATGGCAACGGCAGCAGGGGCAACCGTGGCAACGGGCAACAGCTTGGCGATGAGCGCACGATACGAAGCATAGGGCTCGCGGGCGAGCAGCTCGGCACGGGGAGAGTCGTAGTGTGCGACAACGACCACCGGGCGGTTGCGCGGAGACGCGAGCGGGCCCGAGGCCTTGTGGTAGGCGATGACATTTTGGCTCACGCCCGTCTTTCCCAGGCGTGAAACCACGGGGTGGCCCGTGCGCTCGAGCACGTAAAGAACGGCGCCGACAATGGCCAGCAAGGTGCCGACCAAGCCGATGCCACCGCCGATGCCCATCAGCAGGGCGCCGGCAAACGCAAGAATACCGGTAACGGCAAATGCCAACCTGCTGGGCGCCGGGGCATTGAACTCCTGAACCTCGGGATCAAAGCCGTGGTTGCGGAAGATCTGAGCGATATCCTCGGCAGCCAAGCGCTCTTCTTCGCTGCATGCCGGCGTGATGCCGGTGTTCTGCAGCAGGTGGTTAATATAGTTCTGGGTGTTCGCCATGTGCGCTCCACATCCATAATCCGACAAATAGGCCCAATGCATGCACATTAGAACCGTATATAGTCGAAAGTATACCCCGAGCGAGCGCAAACGACCGAATTCGGGCCATCTTAACGCCCCGAGCGGACAAGGATATAGCCTAATCTCCATATCGGACTAAAATCATGGCAGCAAACCACCTTCTCATGCGAGGACTCTATGACGGCAAGCGACGCGACCGCGACAATTAAAAAGGGGAATTCGGAGCCCAGTTTCGATAAAACGGCCCAGCGCATCCTCAATCTTTTCTTTGTGCTCAACAGCTCCCCCGAACCGCTGACGACCGAGCAGATCGTCTTGGATTCTGACCTGGGATATGGCTCGGGCAACATCGACTCGGATAAGCGCAAGTTTCGGCGCGATCGTGACAAACTGCTCGAGCGTGGCATCTTAATCAAGGAGGTTCGCCCCGCCGGTGCGCAGGAGACCGAGGAAAGCTCGTGGACAATCGACCGCGAGCACACGTTTGCGGCAGGCGGCCTCATCACCGCAGACGACGCTGATATCCTGCTCAACGCTATCGACCAGACAATAGCGGCCGGCTCATCCACTTTTGCCGCGCCGCTTGCCGATATTCGTTCCAAGATTGCCTACCTCACCGGCAGGACGACGGCGGACGAAGCACCGATCCGCCGCTCTCCCACCGTCGATGCGGTATGGAGCGCCTTTGCCGAGCGATGCGCGCTGCGATTTTTATATCAGAACGGACGCGGTGAGCAGAAAGAGCGTACCGTCTGCGTCTACGGCATGTTCGAGCGCGAGGGCGTTGCGTACTTCTGCGGCCTCGACAATGCCACCGACGACATCAGGACATTCCGCTGCGACCGTATCGTTCGCGCTTGGCGCCCCTCAAAGGCCTACGCTATCCCTGCGGACTTCAACCTCAGCGACTACCTGTTCTTTGAATTCGATTTTGCCGACCGCCCGCCCGTTGCGGCTACGTTCTCGTTCGCCCCGCAGACGCAGATCGATATGATCAACGGCCTCACGCGCGGGCGAGGTGAACTCGCACACACCGATTCGGGATGGACTTGGACCGTTGACGTGCGCAATCTTGAAGCCGCCGCCTCATTTTGCATGGCCCACGCCATGGACGGCATGAGGCCCATGGCCCCCAAATCGCTCAAGCAGGCGTGGAACCACCTCATTGAAAGGACGGTGCACGAGCATGCCCGTGCGTAAACTCACCAGCGAGCAGAGGCTCTCGCGCGCCATCGACATCATGGAGGCCCTCTACGCCGCCGGCGAGAGCGGCATGACACGAGCCGAGATTTGCAGTCGCTTTGACATCACGGGGGCGTCGCTCGACGAGATTCTCGAGATCGTCTCGACGCTCGCGGACCGAGAATCGGGTGCGCGTATCATCTGCGAATGCCACGGCGAGCGCGTGGTCCTCACCGGTGACGCCGGGCGTGTACTACCGCTGCGCCTGAGTGCCGCCGAGGGCGCTGTGCTCAACCACGAACTTGAATCGTTGGGGATCGAGCCCCAGGCGGCGGCTCGAATTCGACATGCTCTTCTACCCGAAGAGCTCGGCTATAACCAGCACGTCTCTGACACCGTCAACCACGGGTCGCACTGGCAGCAGCTGAGCTGCGCCATTCAGGACGGCGTTCGCTGTCGTATCTCGTATCGCTCGATGGACGATGCGCGGCCACGCGAGCGTCTGGTCGACCCCTTGCGCATTACGGCAAACGGCGACCAAACATATCTGATTGCCTGGGACATCGCGGTCGATGAGCAGCGCACCTATCGCATGGATAAAATCGAGGGACTCGCCTTGACGGAAGACTCCGTCGTGCCTCACGTACCGGACGTTGCATCCCTCCACGATTCCCTTGCCCGGACGCAGCGTAGCGCAAAGCTCTTGATGCCATTCGATATGGCGGAGCATCTGGACTGGGCCGGCATCACCCTCATCGAGCGCAGCGGGACAGACATGGCAACGGTAACCGTACATTACGGCTCCGAGCGTTGGCTGCTGAGCCAGATAATCGCAGCGGGCGGAGCCATCCGCATCTTGGATGACCCCGCCCTGTCAAAGCGTCTGTGCGATATGGCAAAAACCCTCGTCTGTCCGCTTTAGCGCCGCCGCTCGTGGCGTGCACGCCACAGTTGCAGATAGTGACCGATCTGTGCCGATTCGATGCGCTGGTAGGAGCTCGTGGGCAGCGACGTTAAGAACTTCTTTCCGTAGCCCTTCGTCACCAGGCGCGGGTCGGCCAGAATCAGCACGCCGCAATCAGTCGACGAGCGGATCAAACGCCCTGCGGCCTGCTTAACCTCGAGCACCGCCTCGGGCAGCGAATAGCGCGCCCATGCGCGGTCTTCGCGCAGGTTGCGCTCGCACGAGAGCGGGTCCGTGGGGCTTGAGAACGGCAACTTGGGAATGATGACGCAGCGCAGCGTCTCGCCGCTGGCATCAAACCCCTCCCAGAAGGCCTTGAGCGCAAAAAGCGACGAGGTCGGTTCGTTGATAAACCGGTCGCGCAGGCGACGAGGAGATGAGTTGCGCTGCTGGCAGTTGAGCTCCAGACCCGCACGGGCCATCTTGGGCTCGACGCGAGCGTACAGCTCCTCCATATCACGCCTGTTGGTGAACAGCGTGAGCACCGAGCCGCCCATGGCAAGATGAGCGTCGACCAGCACACGCTCGAGCGCCGAAAGATAGCCTTCGCGGTCGCGTGGATCGGGAATATCCCCAGCCACAACCACGGCCATATTCGAATCGAAGTCGTAGCTCGAGTCCAAGTGCAGCGATGACGACGTTGAAGCACCGATGCGATCAAGCCCGACAGCATGGTTGAAGTGCTCAAAGCTTTTGGACACCGTCATGGTCGCTGAGGCAAAGATAGCCGTGTGAACCTCGGGCAGCCACTCGGTTGCCAAGGCCTCGCCAATGTCGATGCGCTCCGCGGTCATTGACTCTCCGCCGGCACGCAGCCTGCGATTGACCTGCAGCGAATACACGTAGTGTTCATCGGTGCCATCAATGATGAGTTTGAGGTTCTCGGCCAGCTCGTGCAGGCGGCGCGAGATATCACCCAGGTCGACAACAACCTCGGGCTTGTCGACGGCGACGGCTTGCACCAGCGCGTCGACGCTCTTGTCAGCTTGTTCCAATGCGTCGATGGCAGCGTAGGCCGACTGTAAGAAATCATGCCAGTCGTCAGATTCGCGCAGCTCGGGGCCAATCCATAGATTGGCATTGTCATAACCCCCACGCGCACGGCGGCCGAGCTCGCGAACGCCATCGAACACGTCGGCGATTGCCATGCTCGCGCGGGCAACCGTCGACGTCGCCTTGGCAGTAAGGCCCAGATAGAGCGTAGAGCCCTCGGAGGTTGCCAAATCACGGGAAACCTGGCTTAGTGCGCCGGTGCTCGAGCCACCCAGGCGCTCGAACAGGACGCGTGATTCGTCCGCCGACACCACGCGCGCCCACTGACGGCGCGCCTCGCGCTCGATGGAATGGGCCTCGTCGATTACCCAATGACGAATCGGAGGCAAAATCCTGCCCTCGGCCGCGACGTTACGGAACAGCAGGGAATGGTTGGTGACCACCACATCGGCATGCGCCGCACGACGGCGAGCACCGTGGACCAAACATTTATCAGGGAAAAACGGGCAGAGGCGACGAGCACACTCGCGCGAGGCCGTCGTAAAGTCGGGACGGTTGACGCTGCGCCACCGAATGCCGAGCGAGTCGAGGTCGCCATCGGCTGATTGGCAGACGTACGCCATAATGACCGCGACCGCCGTGAGCGTGTCCGCCGGATCGCGCTTGGTGGTGATCTCGACCTGGCCGCGGCTCATGCGCTCGAGCTTGCGCAGGCACGGATAGTGGTCATACCCCTTGAGAGCGCAAAATGACAGACCACCGTTCAGTTGCTCGGCAAGTTTTGGCAGCTCATGGTACATGAGCTGGTCGGCAAGATTGTTCGATTTGGTCGCAATACCAACCGTGATGTTGTTACGGCGTGCTGCCTCGGCAAAAGGCACCAGATAGGCCATCGATTTGCCGACGCCTGTGCCCGCCTCAATTACACGATGAGTGCCCGTGACCAGCGCATCGCGGACCTCGAGCGCCATCGCGATCTGCTCATCACGCGGCTCGTAGGTGGGATACATGCGATTGACCAGGCCACCTGGCGCATAGTCCGCCTCAATCTCCTCACGACTCGGCATCTTGAGGACCGGCAGTTCGTCGGCGTCCACCCGATCGTCGGCGCGATCGGCCTTGAGAACGTCAGCACGAGCGGCGCTGAGGGAGAAGATAGAACCAGGGTTCTGCCCTGCCAAGAACGAGAAGATAGGGCGATAGGACCAAGGCACGTCCGGATGCATGTCGGCTAGGCGCGCCATGAGGCCCTGGGGCAAGTCGGTGAGCGCCACGAGCAACACGCGCCATACGCCACACAGGGCGTCGACGTCGGCATTGGCACGGTGTGACACCGAGTCACAGCCAAACAGATCGGCCATAAAAGACAGCTTGTGCGAGGCCAGGCGCGGAAGCGCGATGCGCGACAGCGCCAGCGAATCGATCCAAATATCGCTCACGTTGACGCCGCCTTTGACCGACTCGATAAACGAGCGGTCGAACGTGGCGTTGTGTGCGATCACCGGGCAGCCACCGACAAAATCGGCGAGAGCGGCGACGGCCTCAACCGCCGACGGGGCATCTGCCACATCGGCATTTGTAATGCTCGTGAGCTCGGTAATCTCGGCGGGAATCAGCTGTTTGGGATGCACGAAGGTATCGAAGCGGTCGATGACCTCGCGGCCCGAAAGACGGGCCGCCGAGATCTCGATCAGCTCGTTGTCCTGCACCGAAAGACCCGTGGTCTCGGTATCGAGGACAATCACATCTTCCTCGATAAGGCCGAAGGACTGCGTTTTGGCGCGGTCGGCAAGCGTGGCATAGGAGTCGATGACAAACTGCGGCGTTCCTGACGAAACCGCGTCCTCGATTAGCATGCAATGCCCGCTCGACGAAGGCCCATACGGATCAGACTGTCACAGACCTGCGGGAACGTCATGTCATCGGTGTGGCGGATCTCATCCGGATACAGCGACGTATCGGTCATGCCGGGAATGGTATTGGTCTCGAGGATAACGGGGCCGTCCTCGCTCACAATAAAGTCGCTGCGCGAGATACCCAAGCAACCGAGCGCCTTGTGAGCGGCACAGGCAAGCTCCTGGGCACGAGCGTAGTTCTCGGGTGAAATCTGCGCCGGAATGCGATGGATATCCGTAGGGTCGACATACTTCACGTCCAGATCGTAGAACTCGCAGTCCTCGGGCTTACGAATCTCGACAATCGGCAGGGCGCGCACGTCATCTTCGCCGTATACGCCGACGGTGATCTCGGTACCCTCGATGCACTTCTCGACCAGCACTTTGTCGCCGTACTCAAACGCCTTGGCGATTGCCGCGGGCAGCTCGGAGGGCTCATGGACCAGGGAAATGCCATAGCTGGAACCGTTGACGGCCGGCTTCACAAAGCAGCGCTCGCCACAAACCTCGACGATATGATCGATATCGACTTCATCGCCCACCTCGAGCGCAAGGCCGGGGGCAATGGGAACGCCCGCCTTGGCGTATAGGAGCTTAGAGACCTCCTTGTCGGCACCGCAGGCGCTGGCAAGTACGCCCGAGGCCGTGTAGGGGATACCCAGGGTCTCCATGGCACCCTGCATGGCGCCATCCTCACCGCCGGCGCCGTGCATGGCGATAAATGCCACATCGAAACCGCCGGTCGCCATGGTTACCATAAAATCATCGGCAGCCGTGTCGATCAGCTCCACCGAAGTGTAGCCGGCCTCCTTCAAGGCAGCCACGACGTTCTTTCCCGAATTGAGCGAGATCTCGCGCTCAGCGGAATGACCGCCCGCCAAGACCGCTACGTGCATGTTCTCTAGGCTTTTACCCGGCATGGGCAGACTCCTCCTCTATAATTTCTGCAGCTGATACCATATTGTAGCGATACCCTCTACGTTTCCCCAAAATCGAAAGGCTTCCATGAATCCCAGGACTAAATCTCAGGACATTCGCGACTTGAGCCAAAACGATATTCGCGAGCTCGTGACCGAACTTGGCCAGCCCGCCTTCCGCGCGAAGCAGCTCATCGAATGGGTCTTCGAGAAGAACGTTTGTTCGTTTGACGATATGACCAACCTCCCCAAGGCTTTCCGTGAGCAGCTTAAAGAGGCTTTTGCCTTTGATACGCCGACTGAACTCACCAAGCAGGTTTCCAAAGATGGCTCGCGCAAGTATCTGCTCGAGTACCACGATGGCATTTCCGTCGAGACTGTCGGCATGCCCCGTCGTAACAAGCTTTCCGTCTGCGTTTCCACCCAGGCAGGCTGCGGCATGGGCTGTGCCTTTTGCGCTACCGGTCTCAACGGCCTCAAGCGCTCTCTGACCGCTCAAGAGATCGTCGACCAGGTGCTTCATGTATCCAACGACTTTGGCGAGCGTGCCACAAGCGTTGTCTTCATGGGCCAGGGCGAGCCGTTTGCCAACTACGACGAGGTTCTCAAGGCGCTGCGTATCCTCAACGACCCCGATGGCATCGGTATCGGCGCTCGTCACCTCACCGTCTCTACCAGCGGCGTTATTCCCGGTATTCGCAAATTTGCCGATATCCCCGAGCAGTTCACGCTTGCCGTTTCCCTGCATTCCGCCATCCAGTCGACGCGCAATAAGCTCATGCCCGGTGTTAAGAAATACACGCTGCTTCGCCTTCACGAAGCGCTTCAGCTCTACACCGAGAAGACTGGCCGCCGCCCGACCTATGAGTATGCCATGATCGAAGGCGTCAACGATACGAATCCCGAGATGCAGGCGCTCTGCGACTTCTGCGAGGGAACGCTGTGCCACGTTAACCTGATTCAGCTTAACGACATCGAGGGCAGCCCGCTCAAGCCGTCGCCGATTCATAAGGTTGAGGATCTTCAGCGTCGTCTTGAGTCCCGTGGCATCGAGACCACGATTCGTAACTCCCGTGGTAACGATATTGACGCCGCTTGTGGACAGCTGAAGCAGCGCTTCAAAGTTCAGAAGAACGCATAGGGGAGTCGCACCCCAATACGTTTCATGTGAAACATCGAACGGCCCCGGTTGCAGGATATGCAACCGGGGCCGTTTCATTTATCGACCTCAATTTTGGACCAACTGCTACCTTTCCCATTTTTTACGGACAAAATAAAGGGCCCTTGTCTCATGAATCAGACAAGGGCCCCTCAAAATATGCAGGGTAATTGTTAGGTACCTAATAGCCTACATTTTCCCATTGGTTGCTAACCCAACCTTGATTAATCTTGGGATTCTTCGTTACCTGAGCAGTACGCATGGCAACATCTTCTGTCATAACATCCATTTTCTTCTTTGAAGTATCGACGATATCTTGCGCGCTACGAAGCAAACGACCCCGAAGTTCATCGTCTGTCGCGATCTTATAGCCAGCAAAGGCACCAGCCGCGACAGTCGTCGCCAATGCAATCGCAGTTATAATCTTATTCCTCATCTTGGCCCCCTTGATCAAACTGAATCATTTCACCAAGAATACGAGAAAGCTCTTCTTCGTCTTTAAACTCAATTTCAATCTTATTCTTTCCACGCGAGCTCTTCACACGCACGTTGGTATTAAATACCTGGCGAAGCACACGGGCAGCCTTTTTAAAAGACTGAGGCGTTGCAGGCCTCGGCGTCTTAGGCGTCTCTCCGGCAGAAAACAATGGAGCAAGATTTTCTGTCGCTCTTACGGAAAGGCCCTCTGCAACAACCTTTTCTGCAAGTCGAATTCGAGCATCCTCATAGGGAACTGCAAGAATCGCACGTGCATGACCAGCAGTAAGTTTACCCTCAAAAATCATCTGCTGAACTACTTCGGGGAGATCAAGAAGGCGCAACGAATTTGTAATTGCAGAGCGTGATTTGCTTACTGCCTTCGACAATGCCTCCTGGGTCATACCGCTGGCATCAATGAGCTGGCGATAGCCCTTAGCCTCTTCGACGGGATTCAGATCAGAACGCTGAAGGTTTTCGATAAGAGCAAGAGCCAGCATCTCTTCATCATTAACATCTTTAATGATGACAGGCAGCTCCTCAAGACCAGCAAGCTTTGACGCCTGGTAACGACGCTCACCAGCGATAATCTCATAGCCGTTTCCATGCTTGCGAACCAAGAGCGGCTGCAAAACGCCATGCTCTTGGATTGACTCGCTCAACTCGCGAAGTTCAGTTTCATTAAAATGAATTCGCGGTTGATTAGGGTTGGGAACGATATCCTCAATAGGTAGTTTTGTTACAGATGCGGCATTTGAAGCAGATACAGCAGAACCACCGGTCTCATACTCGGCCTCTGAGACCAAAGCATTGAGTCCACGTCCCAATCCGCCACGTTTCTTTACACTAGGCACGCTTGATCACCTCTTTTGCAAGGTTCATATACGCTTTTGCACCCTTATTTTGAGGTGCATAGGTAATTACCGGTTCTCCAAAAGACGGAGCTTCGGAGATTTTAACCGTACGGGGGATTAGCGTCTTAAATGCCTTATCACCAAAGTACGATTGAACCTCCTCAACAACCTGATTCGATAGAGAAGTACGCGAGTCATACATGGTCATAAGCACACCATAGGTGTCTAAGCCCTTGTTCAGACGTGATTTGACCATCTTCATTGACTCTAGCAGCTTCGTAACGCCCTCGAGTGCGTAGTACTCGCACTGGATCGGAATCAAAACGCTGTCTGCTGCTGTCAAGGCATTGATAGTAAGCAGGCCGAGCGAAGGAGGACAGTCAATGAAAATAAAATCGAACTCGTCCTGAATCGGCTCAAGCAAATCTTTGAGGCGGGTTTCACGAGCAATTGCGCTTACGAGCTCAATTTCGGCACCTGCAAGCTGAATCGTAGCTGGAATTACGAATACCTTTTTGCAATTTGTATCAAGAACAAGCGATTCTGCCGGCACATCATTCAACAATGCATCATAGATGCAGCGATCAAGGTCTTCTTTTTCAATTCCAAATCCACTGGTGCTGTTTCCCTGCGGATCAAAATCGACAATCAGTGTCTTACGACCCTGCTCACCCAGTGCTGCTGCAAGGTTCACAGCCGTCGTTGACTTACCGACGCCGCCTTTTTGATTGATGATTGCAATGATACGCGTGTCTTTTGCGCTCTTAGAACGCTTAACGTCGCGAAATCCCACGGTCCCTCCTGGTGTGTATTAAAGCTGTCAAACGGAGGATGTTTCACGTGAAACATTCCGATTCGATATCAACCGCTATGTTTCACGTGAAACACTGCAAGTTGTTAGTATCCATTATGTTTCACGTGAAACATCTAGGCAAGCGGATTCTTCTTTGCCATGCCATTTGCACGAGGCAATGAAACGGATGCCGGATGACTCTTTTTAAGAACAATGAACTCCCTGTGGCCCAAGCCCTCAGGCAAATCGATTGCGTCATTCAGAAGCAAAGTGAAGCCGCAAATCTTAGCTGCTGACATGCCGGAAGCAAGCTCCTCATCCGAAGGATTACCCTTGGTGATAACAAATAGCCCTCCGTCTTTGAGGAACGGAGCAGCATACTCAACAAGAATCGGTAGAGGGGCAAGTGCGCGGGCGGTTACGACAGAAAACTGCTTCTTATGGCTTCGAGCATATTCTTCAAGGCGATCATGAACCGCATGAGCATGTTTCAATCCAAGAACATCAACAAAAGAATTGACAGCATCAACCTTCTTACCAACAGAGTCAATATAAGTAGCTTTACGATGCGTGGTTATGGTTAACGGAATACCAGGGAAGCCCGCACCTGTTCCCATATCGAGCAAAGCTCCCTCAGGAGCCTTATTGATATAGGGGAGCAAAACAAGTGAGTCGAGGATATGAAGTACCACAGCATCTTCTATGTTAAGAATACGGGTGAGATTGGTTGTCTTATTTGTTTCCAGAACCAAATCCAAATGTTGAATACACTTCCTCAGCTCAGTATCAGTTAAGCTCAAGGAATACTCTTTGCAATAGGAAGTTAGACGACTCAACATCTCGTCAGCCTGCTGATCAGTAAGTACTAACAACGAAAGCTCCTTTCTGACAAAAATCAGTGTATCGAGAACTTTTGACAAAAAAAGGGGACGTGGAAACCACGTCCCCTTAGCATAAGCTCGAGTAGATTATCGAGCAACAATCACCACATGGCGATCGGGGCCAGAACCCTCAGAATGAGTATCGACGGCGTCATTGCCACGAAGTGCAATGTGAACCAGTCGGCGCTCGTAGGCATTCATGGGCGGAAGCGAAACACTCTTATGAGTGCGGATGGCACGCTCGGCAGCAGACTGAGCCATGGAGGCAACCTTGTCCTGACGGCGGCTCTTGTATCCCTCGACGTCCACAACAACCGGATACCTAAAGCCGAGCTTGCGGCTCACCAGCAATGAGAACATAACCTGAAGGGCATCAAGGGTGCGACCATGACGGCCAATGAGAACAGCAAGGTCGGGAGCCGTTACATCCAGAATCAGCTCACCCTCGTCGCCCTCATACTCATCGATAGGAGAGTTGGCGGCATCGAAGTGCGAAAGGATGGAACGCAGGATGGAAATCGCGACATCGGCAATGGTGTCGAGCTCCTCGTCGGTCAGCTCTTCACCAGCCTTGTAGCGCTGTGCAATCTCGGGATAATCGCCCGCGACCTGCGGGGCAACCTCCTCAAGCATATCCTCGATGATCTCTTCAGACATAACGTACTCCAAAAGTTAGGTACCTAAATAAGATTGATATCCCACTACTTCTTCTTGTGCGGGCGCGGCTTCTTCTCGCGACGAGTGACCTCAACCTGCAGCGGCGCGTTCTTAAGGCGCTCCTCCTCATCGGCCTTCGCCTTGTCGATGACCTTCTGCGTCACAAAAATCTGCTGGATAACCTGCCAAGCAGACGAGACGTCGTAGTACAGCAGAACACCAACGGGAAGGCTCCAGCCCATCCAAAGCATCATGACCGTCATGACAACGGCCATCATACGCATGCTCTGAGCCTGCTGGCCGGTCTGGTTGCGCGACATATACAGCTGCGGAATCAGGGTCAGGACAGCGAACAGGATCAGGCAGACCAGCGCAGGCAGCGCGACCATAAAGCCATCGGCAAAGGAGGCACTCGGCGTGGTGGTCAGGTCGGGCAGAATATTAAAGAACGAGAACGTGCCGTCGTTAAAGTAGTCCGGCAGGTTACGCAGCAGCGTAAACAGGGCGAACAGGACAGGCATCTGAATCAACAGCGGCAGACAACCAGCCATCGGGTTGAACTTGTTCTCGCTGTAGAACTTCTGCATTTCCTCGGCCTGACGCTGGGGATCGTCGGCATAGCGCTCCTGGATCTCGAGCATCTTGGGCTGCAGCACCTGCATGCGTGCCGTCGACTTAGTCGACTTGAGCATAAGCGGCGTCAGCAGCAGACGGATGATGACCACCAGGATGATGATGGACAGGCCCCAGTCGACCGCAAAGGTCTGGATGAGCTTGAGCAGCTCGAAAAGGATGTTAACGATCCAATCCCACATGTAAGTTTTCCTCCGATAGCGAGTGCCCGCTAGGGCACAGGGTCATAACCGCCGACGTGCAGGGGATTGCAGCGAGCGATGCGCCTCACGGCAAGCCAGCAGCCTCTCAAAACACCGTACTTCTCAATCGCCTGGACGGCGTATTGCGAGCACGTTGGGTAATAAATGCAGGCGTCAGGCAATAAGGGCGAAATAACTTGTTGATATATGCGAATAGGAGCGATGGCAACACGTCGCAAAACGTGATTGCTCATCGCTCCTCCCCGGCAACGCCGGCGCGTTTCATAAGCGAACGCAATGCATTGTCCATCTCCTGAGGCGAAGAAACCCTCGTCTTGGGAGTTGCGAACAAGATGATGTCATAACCCGCAACGGGAAATCCACAGCTGCGGGCGGCCTCGCGCATCACACGCTTAGAACGGTTGCGCACGACAGCACAACCGAGCCGTTTAGCACCAACGAAGGCGACCCTTCCGGAGTCGCCTTCGCCAACCGATTCACATATGGTCATTCGAATCAGAGGGTGATTGAAACGACGCCCCTGACTGAACACATGCTCGAAATCTTGCCGAGACTTAATAGTCTTCATGCGAGATGTGTGTATCGCTGCTAGACAGTGAGACGCTTGCGGCCCTTGGCGCGACGACGGGCGAGCACGGCACGACCACCCTTAGTGGCCATACGGGCACGGAAGCCATGGGTCTTGGCACGCTTACGCTTATTAGGCTGATACGTACGCTTCATCTTAAGTTCCTCCTGCTGCATTTCGAGTGTCCGCGGGGGCGCGGACGCAGATATAGACACGTGAGCTTGAAGATTGTAGGGAAATCAATGTTCAAATGTCAAGAAATCAAAGGTAAAAGGTTGCGCAGTTCACACGGTTCCCCCATAAGCCGAGCTCGATTTAGCGGTGCATGGCAACTTTTCACGATATTTCATCGAGTTTTCAACAGGTCATGTTGGCAATGTTGAGAACTTTTCGTCCGTTTTCCAAAGTTTTCAACAGGTTTTGAAAAGTTGTCGAAAGATGAGAAACATTGCACGGTGAGCTACTATTTGTTCGAAACCTTTTGAAAGATTGCGAGCGGCATGTCTGACGACTTTTACACCATGGTCGATTCCGGAGACCCGGCACCCGACAACGAGCACATCACCGGCGTGCGCGAAGAGCGTGAGGAAGGCGAGCAGACGACCACGCAGGCGCCAAAAGCCATGTACGCCGCGCGCATCGCCGTCTATGACGATATGCTGTCGACACCGCGTGTGATCGTCATTGATCCGCAAGATGTCCGCACGTATTTGGAAGAGACGACCAACACCGTCTACCAGTGCATGAAAGAACAAGGTGGCCATATCTCGCTCATGGTCATCCGCGAGATTGTCGAAAACTTTATCCACGCGCACTTTGCCGAGCCCATCATCTCGATTCTGGACGGCGGAGACACCATCCGCTTCGCTGATCAAGGACCCGGCATCGACGACAAGGAGCGTGCTTTCGACTTTGGCGTTACCAGCGCAAACAGCAAGATGAAGCGCTACATCCGTGGAACCGGAGCAGGGTTTCCCATGGTGCAGGAGTATTTGGAAAACGCCGGCGGGGCCGTGTCCATCGAGGACAACATGGGCAACGGCACCGTGGTTACGGTAAGCCTGGACCCTAAACGCGTGCAGGAAATAGAGCGTGCCGGCGGACGCGGTGCTGCCGTGCGGCCCGAGACGGAGCAGCCCACATATCCCCTGCCAGGAGCTTTTGCGCAGCAGCCCATGGCAACGCAACAGATGCAGCCCCCCGTGGGACAGATGCAGCAGCCCGGAATGCTTCCTACACAAGAGCCCCAGGCGGCATCGATGTCGATGCCGCCAAACGCGCCAGAGGCCATGCCGCTGGCGGATCAGGATGCAGCAGCAATGCAGCAGGCGACGGGGGCACCGGGTGGCCAGCAAATGGGCTATCAGCCGTACCAACAGGGATATCCATATCAGCAGATGCCGCCACTGGGGTATGGCCAGCAGTTCCCGCAGCAGTACCAGCAGGGATATCAGCAGCCGTACCAGCAGATGCCGCAGCAGCAGTACAACCCCTGGGCCCAGCAGATGACTCCGCAGCCTTACCAACAGTGGCCTCAAAGTTTTCAACAGCAAATGCCGCCGATGCAGAGTTCTCAACAACCAGCAGCTCAAATGATGTATCCTAATGCAGCAAATCAGTATGCGCAGCCACAACCGGACGTGTTCGTAAGCGATCGCGGCAACGCCGCGCTGGGCTATCTGGCGCAAAATCAAGCGTGCGGTGCTACCGATCTGGCGAGGGCGTTTGGAAACTCGGCCCCCACTTGGTCACGCACGCTCAATGACTTGGCGCAGGCCGGCTTGGTCATCAAGCATGGCCAGAAATACCATCTGACCGAACTCGGCGCCGCTCGCGTGCGAGCTCAGAGCTAAAGAACGGGAGAGACAGTGGACGAGGAAGCAAGCATCATCCTGGGGGATGCCATCGCCTTTTGCCAGCGCGACGGCCAAGATGCACGCCTCATCAACATGCTGGGGCAATCGCGCGCCATAAGCCTGACCGAAGATACGCTCACGATCGAGGCCCCCTCGCGCTTTGCCATCGCGCAGCTCAAAAAGCATCAGCCGACTATTGAGGCCTATCTGGAAGAAATCGCCTTTGCACCGATTGCGCTCGACATCGTGGCACCGCAAGGAGCCGTGGCGGAATCCGCTGCTGCGACGGCGCCCGCCGCGGCTCCCGCTGCCTCCCCGGCGGTGCCGGCCTCCGCAGGCGACGTGCCGACAATCGAGCACCAGCACGGCGATGTTTCCCGTGAAACCATGGCACCGTTGCCGACCGCGGCGGCGACGTCAACGAACGCACCCGTCACGCACATGCCTATCGCTCACGACGCAGCGGCGGGCGCGGATTCGGGCATTGCAATCAAGAACACGCTCTCGGCCGATGATTTTCGTCGCATGATGAACCAGATGAAGGGCGGAGCGCCGACTAAGTCCACGCAAGCTGCGACCCCCGCTTCACCCATGCCGGCACCGACCGTACCGGCCGAGCAGAATGCGGATGGAGCCCCGCTCGCCGCGAACTCAAAATTTACCTTTGAGAACTTTGTCTACGGCCCCGAGAACAGCCATGCCTATCGCTCGGCACTCAAGTTTGCCGCCCTCGCGGACGAGCGTGGCACGTGCACATCACTGTTCATCTACGGCAAATCGGGCCTGGGCAAGACGCACCTGCTGCTTGCCATCAAAAACGAGCTCGCCGAGAAGTCGCCCGAGATCAAGGTCAAGTATGCCAACTCCCAGGCATATCTGGACGACCTGATGACCGAGTTCGACCGCCAAAAGAAGAGCAACGCCCCTATCATGCAGGCATACCACGGCGTGGACGTGCTCATCATCGATGACATCCAAAACATCATCGGCAAGCGCGCGAGCGTGGACTACTTTTTCCAGCTCATGGACGAGTTCATCCGCAACAACAAGAAGGTCGTCATCGCGGCAGACCGCGCCCCCAAGGACCTGAGCATGGACGAGCGTCTGACCAGCCGCTTCAACGCCGGCATGCTCTGCTTGGTCGCAGAGCCCAGCTACGAGATGAAATACAAGATCTTGCAGCGCTATTACGAGAACACCATCGTCGCCGCTCCCGAGGCAGGCGACGACTCGCTGCTGGCGGCCTATGGGGGCGACGGCGGGCACCTGACCGACGAGCACTTTAAACACATGGCCGAGGTCTCGGGCACCAACATCCGCGAACTCGAGAGCTTCTGCGAGCGCTGCGCCGGCGAGGCGGGCGACCGCGAGCGCGAGGGCGGGGCGCTCACCTTTGACGATATCGACGCCATCGCCAGCCAGTACTTCGACACATCGGCCAAAAAGATCAACGTCCAGACGGTTCAGTCCGTCATCGAAGAGCAGTACGGCGTGACGCACGAGGAGCTCATCGGCCCGCGTCGCAACGCCAATATCGCCAAAGCACGCCATATCGCTATCTACCTAGCCATCGAGATGTGCGAGATGACGACCACGGCGGTGGGCGCCGAATTTGGCAACCGCAACCACTCGACCGTCAGCACGAGCTACAAAAAGGTCCAGAAGATGATCCAGGAAGACCGCACTGTCACCGAAGACCTCAAGTCGCTGCGCGATAAAATTACACTGCGCTCGTAGGGAAATAGAGACACCTGTTGAAAACTTGTCGAAACCACGGGCATAAGGTGTCTAAAACCCAACCCGCGGTGATGAAAAGTTTTGCGCAGGTTTTGAACGTGGAAAACCACCCCTGTTGCACACAGGTTGCTGTCGATTCTCTTTCTGGGTCTGACCTGCGTCTTTGGGAGTAATCAACAGTTTCGTCAGTGCTATTACTATTATTAAGATATTTATATCTATAGAAAGGTATTAAAAGATGAAGTTCACCGTCAGCCAGAGCTCGCTTACACAAGCCATCGGCGTCGTTATGAAGGGTGTCGCTTCGGCATCCACCCTCCCCATCCTGTCGGGCGTGCTCGTTAAGGCCCAAGACGGCATCTTGGAATTCCAGACCTCTAACTACACCATCTCGATCCGTCATCGCATCGCGGCGCATGTCGAAGAAGAGGGCGAGATGGTTATTCCCTGTAAGATGCTCTCCAATATCACCAAGACCCTCCCCGATGCCCCGGTCACCTTTGAGCTGTCCGAGCGCCAGGTGCTGATTGGTTGCGAGAAGAGCTCTTTCCGCCTGAACACGCTCGATGCCAATGACTTCCCCGAGTTTCCGGCCTATGCCATCGAGAGTGCCGTGGAGCTGCCGACCGATGTCTTGTCCGAAATGGTCGGCCGCGTGTGGCGCGTCACCTCGACCGACAAGGCTCGCCCCATCCTGGGCGGCGTGCACATGAAGGTCGAGAACAACACCGTACGCCTGGTAGCGACCGATTCCTTTCGCTTGGCCGTGTGCGATACGCAGGTCGAGACCTCGACCCTCGAGGGCTCCTTTGAGCTCAACGTTCCGGCTGACGCCTTTAACGACGCGCTGAACATCATGGCCAGCCAGGCGACCATCATGATCGGGGCTACCGACACCCAGGTCGTCTTCGAGGCCGGCAACACCACCTACGTGTCGCGCCGTATCGAGGGCGTGTACCCCAACTACAAGCAGCTCATCCCCGATTCGTGCGTGACGAGCGTCAAGATCGACGTCGCCGCCTTTAACGCCGCCCTCAAGCGCGTGGCCGTTATCGCGAGCGCCAACCCCGCCGTCAAGTTCGAGATCGATGTCGAGAACGGGCAGGTGGGCCTGTCCTCCATTTCCAATGACCAGGACCTTGCGCAGGAGACGATCGATGTCGAGGCCGAGGGCGAGTCGGGTACCATCGCCTTCAACTACCATTACATCTTCGGCTGCCTCAATGCCCTGTCCAAGGAGAAGGAGATCACGCTGGAGCTCAAGAGCTACTCGCAGGCGGGCATCTTTAAGTCCTACGACAAGATCAACTACCTGTACCTGGTCATGCCGGTCCGCATCTAGCGCTGCGCCATGACCATGTTCGCCCGCGATCTTTCCGTCGCGCACTACCGCAGCTTCGATAGCTATCGCCTTGCCCTGGACGAGGGCGTGACGATACTTGCGGGACCCAACGCGGCGGGAAAGACCAATCTCATAGAGGCGCTGCAGCTGCTGACGAGCGGCGCCTCGTTTAGGCATCCGACCGCAGCCGAGCTCGTCCATGACGGCGTGGGTTCGTGCAAGATCGAGCTGAGGCTCGAGGGCGACGGCCGCGTGCTTGATATGGGATTGAGCGCGGAGGACGGTAAGCGCTCGTTTAGCCGCAACGGCAAGAGATGCTCTGCCGCCGGTGTGCGCGGGGTTCTGCCGAGCGTGCTGTTTTGCCCCGACCATCTGGACATGGTTAAGCGAGGCGCCAGTGTGCGCCGAGCCGCCCTCGATGACTTTGGCATGCAGCTGAGCGCACGCTATGCCGATCTTGCGAGCACCTATGGGCGCTGCGTGACCCAGCGTAACGCCTTGCTCAAGGAGACCTGGTGCTGCCGCGAGATGCTCGGCGCGTGGAACGATTCGATTGCCCGCGCGGGCTCGGCCCTGCTCGTGCACCGGTTGGCTCTGCTCGACCGGCTGGCGGGCCATGTGCACACTGCCTACGGGCAAGTAGCGTCAGGTGAGGCCGCCAACGTGACCTATGCGTCCACGCTGGGGGCTTTGCCCCAGGTCGAGGATCGCGAAGAGCTGAAGGGTTGGGCGTACGAGCGCATGCTGGCCGCCCTTGACGAGCATGCCGACGAGGAAATTCGCCGCGGCGTGACGTTGGTGGGACCGCATCGCGACGAGATTGAGTTTACCGTGGCGGGTCGCTCCGCCCGTTCATTTGCCAGCCAAGGACAGCAGCGCACGCTGGTGCTGTCCTGGAAGGTGGCCGAGGTTGCCGTGGCTCGCGATGTCCTGGGCACCGCCCCACTGCTGCTTTTGGACGACGTGATGAGCGAGCTCGACGGCGAGCGTCGCGGCGCTTTCCTGCGGCTGATTGGCGATGATATCCAGACGGTCATAACTACGACCAACCTGGGGTACTTTACCGATGACCTGCTTGATCGAGCCAAGGTGGTGAGCATGGGTGAGACGTGCTAATTACGAGCGCGAGAGCGAGACAGTCGCCTTCAGCGGGTTTTTGAACGCAGAGCGCCAGCGCATCCTGGCGGCTGCGACCCCCGAGCGCCGTGCGCAGATGGAGGCCGCCGAGGAGTCGCGCACGGTCTATCGCGCATGGAACGCGGTGTGCTCGGGCACGCGCGAGGGGCGGCATGTGACGGGACTGCGCTACCTGCCCGAGTCCAATGAGCTGCTGGTGTATCTCGACTCGCCCTCGTGGACGCAGGAAATGACGTTGTTGCGCGAGATCATCCGCGCGCGCATGGAGCGCGCCGGTGCGCATGTGGACGGCCTGGTGTTCAAAACCACCGCGCCCGGTCACACGCCGCCCGCCGCCAAGGAGCGCCTGCGCCCGGCGACGACCGAGCGCCCGCCGGCCCCGCACGCCGACCTAAGTGAGGCCGAGTGCACCGAGATCGAGCGCCAGGTGGCGCCCATCGAAGACCAAAAACTGCGCGAGGCCCTCGAGAATGCCATGAGAGCCAGTGCCGAGTGGGCCAAGGGCGTGCAAAGCAAAAAAGAGCCTTAAATCGCATCTGGTGGCCTTGTAGAGCCAAATACCCTCGGTCCCGAGGGTATTTTTTTACGATAAACTAGTAAGGCTGTACACATTTTCTTGACTGAAGGAGGACGTGTGGCAAACGAAAACGATTACGATGGCGGCGAGATTAAGATTCTCGAAGGTCTCGAGGCCGTTCGTAAGCGCCCGGGCATGTATATCGGCTCGACGAGCGCCAGCGGTCTGCATCACCTGGTGTGGGAGATCGTTGACAACTCCGTCGACGAGGCCATGGCCGGTTTCTGCACCGAGATCCAGGTGACGGTCCACGCCGACAACTCCATCACGGTCGTCGACAACGGGCGCGGCATCCCCGTCGACGAGCACCCTGTTAAAAAGATCCCGACGCTCGAGGTCGTTATGACGATCCTGCACGCCGGCGGTAAGTTCGATAACTCGGCCTATAAGGTCTCGGGCGGCCTGCACGGCGTAGGCATCTCCGTCGTCAACGCACTGTCCAAGCGCGTGGTCGTTCAGGTTCGTCGCGATGGCAACACCTACGAGATGGAGTTCTCGCGCGGCAAGACCGTCAAGAAGATGGAGGTCGTGGGCACCTCGGATTCGACGGGCACCACCGTCACCTTCTGGCCCGACGACGAGATCTTCGAGACCTGCATCTACGATTTCGATACGCTGCACAACCGTCTGCAGGAGACGGCGTTCCTCAATAAGAACCTCAAGATCGTGCTGACCGACGAGCGCGAGGCGACTCCCCACGTGGAGGAGTTTTGCTACGAGGGCGGCATCATCGACTTCGTCAAGTTCCTCAACGAGGGCAAGGACGTCCCCGAGGCCTTTAAGGAGCCCATCTACATCGAGGGCAAATCGGACCCGGATGCTCCCGTGGCCAAGATGGGCGAGGTCGAGGTTTCCCTGCAGTGGAATAGCGGCTACGGCGAGAACGTCATGTCGTTTGCCAACGACATCTACACTCCCGAGGGTGGCATGCACCTTGAAGGCTTCCGCACCGCGCTCACCCGCGTGATCAACGACTACGCGCGCAAACAGAACCTGCTCAAGGAAAAAGACGCCAACCTGACCGGCGACGATGTGCGCGAGGGCCTTTCGGCCGTTATCTCGGTCAAGCTGCCCGATCCGCAGTTTGAGGGGCAGACCAAGGCCAAGCTCGGTAGCTCCTATATGCGCGCGCTCACGCTCAAGATCGTGACCGACGGCCTCGCCGATTACTTGGAGGAGCATCCCAAGCCCGCCCGCGAGATCGTCAAGAAGGCGCAACAGGCCTGCAAGGCGCGCAACGCCGCCCGCAAGGCGCGCGAGGCGACCCGCCGCAAGAGCCTGCTCGAGACGGCGTCCCTGCCCGGTAAGCTCGCTGACTGCTCAGTGCGCGATGCCGAGCTGACCGAGCTCTTCATCGTAGAGGGCGACTCGGCAGGCGGTTCGGCCAAGGACGGCCGTCGCCGAGACATCCAGGCGATTCTGCCCCTGCGCGGCAAGATTCTGAACGTCGAACGCGTTGGTGACCATCGCGCGTTCTCGAGTGACACCATCCAGTCGCTGATTACCGCGATCGGCTGCGGCGTCACGACGAGTGCCGGCGACGGCGGCGACTTCGATATCACCAAGGCGCGCTACCACAAGATCATCATCATGACCGATGCAGACGTCGACGGTGCGCATATCCGCATCCTGCTGCTGACGTTCTTCTACAAGTACATGCGTCCGCTGATCGATGCCGGCTACGTCTATGTTGCCTGCCCGCCCATCTTTGGCATTAAGGTGCGCAACAAGATCCACTACGTGTATCCCAACGGCCGCCAGCCCGAAGACGAGATCCTGCGCGACACCATCCAGAGTCTGGGCCTGAACCCCGACGACAACGACGAGGACGGCAAGGCCAAGGACGGCAAGATCACCAAGAAGCGCAAGGGCTATACCGTCCAGCGCTACAAGGGCCTGGGCGAGATGGACCCCAAGCAGCTTGCCTCGACGACGATGGATCCCAAGACCCGCATCCTGCAGCGCGTGTCGATCGAGGATGCCGTGGTGGCAGACCGCGCCGTGCGCGAGCTGATGGGTTCCGAGGTCGGCTATCGCCGCGAGTACATCGAGAAGCATGCACATGATGCACGCTTCCTTGACGCTTAAGAGGAGGTAACGTGGCAGACGATATCAACAATAACGAGGGTATGGGCGAGGCCGGCGATGCCGGCATGCCCGACGATCTGAAGCGCCTGCTTGCCCGTGCTGAGCAGGGCGAGGACGGCGATCCTGACGCCTATAACCCCGATGCCGATGATGACGAGGAAGAGGACGACGACGGTGAGCTCGAGGAGAGCTTTGGCGAAGTCGACCGTGGCGCCTCGGCCGGCGAGGATATAAACGGCGGCCAGCTCCAGATTTCGGAGTTTGGCCGCGAGATGAAGCAGTCATTCATCGAGTATTCGATGTCGGTCATCACGGCGCGCGCCCTGCCGGACGTGCGCGACGGCTTAAAGCCGGTGCACCGCCGCATCCTGTACGCGATGAACGAGAGCGGCATCTACCCCAACCGCCCACACAAGAAGTCGGCCTGGACGGTCGGCGAAGTTATCGGCAAGTACCATCCGCACGGTGACTCCGCGGTCTACGAGGCCATGGTCCGCCTGGCGCAGTGGTTCTCCATGCGCACGCCGCTCATCGACGGTCACGGCAACTTCGGTAACATCGACGGCGACGGCGCGGCGGCCATGCGTTACACCGAGAGCCGCCTGGCAAAGCCCGCCATGGAGCTGCTGCGTGACCTGCAGAAGGATACCGTCGACTGGCAGCCCAACTACGACGAATCGCTCGCCGAGCCCGTGGCACTGCCTGCGCGCTTCCCCAACCTGCTGGTCAACGGTAGCCAGGGCATCGCCGTCGGCATGGCCACCAATATCGCCCCGCACAACCTCACCGAGGCGATCGAGGCCACCTGTTACCTGATCGACAACCCCGACGCCACCGTCGACGAGCTCATGCAGATCATGCCCGGTCCGGACTTCCCCACCGGCGCCATCATCATGGGCAGCGCTGGCATTAAGCAGAGCTACGAGACCGGCCGCGGCTCCATTACCGTGCGCGCCAAGGCTCACGTGGAGTCCACCAAGACCGGCCGCAGCCGCCTGGTCTTTACCGAGATCCCCTACATGGTCAACAAGGGCACCCTGCAGGAGAAGATCGCCCAGCTCGTCAACGACAAGCGCATCGAGGGCATCTCGGATATGCGCGATGAGTCCAACCAGAAGGGTATCCGTCTGGTCATCGAGCTCAAGAAGGGCGTCATTCCGCAGGTCGTGCTCAACAACCTGTATAAGTACACCTCGCTGCAGACGACCTTCGGCGCCAACAACCTGGCGCTCGTCAACGGCGTTCCCAAATGCCTGAGCCTGCGCGAGATGCTGCAGCACTACATCGACCACCAGGTCGACGTCGTCACCCGCCGCACCCGCTTCGACCTTAAGAAGGCCCAGGCCCGCGCGCATATCCTCGAGGGCTACCTGATGGCTCTCGACCATATTGACGAGGTCATCAGCATCATCCGTTCCTCGCAGACCGACTCCGAGGCCAGCAGCCGCCTGATCGAGCGCTTTGGCTTTACGCCCGAGCAGACCACGGCCATCCTCGAGATGAAGCTGCGCCGCCTGACCGGCCTGGAGCGCGACAAGATTCAGAAAGAGCTGGACGGCCTGCGCCGCGCCATCGCCTACTACGAGGACCTGCTGGCGCACGAGGAGAAGATCCTGGGTGTCATTAAGGAAGAGATGCGCGAGATCTCCAAGAAGTTTGGCGATAAGCGCCGCACCGAGATCAGCCATGTCGAGAAGGACCTGGACGTCGAGGACCTCATTGCCGACGAGGACATGGTCGTGACCATCACCCACACCGGCTATGTCAAGCGCATCCCGGTGGCCGCCTACCGCGCCCAGAAGCGCGGCGGCAAGGGCGTGTCGGGCGTCAACCTCAAAGAGGACGACGTTATCGACGAGATGTTCATCGCGTCCACGCACGAGTACGTGCTGTTCTTCTCGAGCAAGGGTAAGGTCTATCGCCTGAAGGTGCACGAGCTGCCGGTGGGTACGCGCCAGGCGCGCGGTACCGCGATCGTCAACCTGCTGCCCTTCGAGGAGGGCGAGAAGATCGCGAGCGTCATCAGCTGCCGCGAGTTCCCTGCCGACGAGTATCTGATGTTTGCCACCAAGAGCGGCATGGTCAAAAAGACCGTGATGAGCGCATATGACCGCAGTCGTCGCGACGGCCTGATCGCTATCAACCTGCGTGACGACGACGCGCTGCTGAACGTGCGCCGCGTGCGCGAGGGCGACAAGATTATCCTGGCCACCACCGCGGGTAAGGCGATCATGTTCTCCGAGGAGCAGGTGCGCGCCACCGGCCGCGATACCAGCGGCGTTCGCGGTATCGGTATGAAGGACGGCGTGAGCGTTCTGGGCATGGAAGTCACTAACGGCAACGGCGATCTGTTCGTCATCACTGAGCGCGGCTACGGTAAGCGCACGCCGGTCGCGGACTACCCGGAGCAGAATCGCGGCGGTCAGGGCGTCTACACCATCCAAATGACTGAGCGTAAGGGTAACCTTGCGGCCATGAAGACGGTGGGCCCGCAGCACGAGCTGTTCATCGTGACGGAGGGCGCGACGGTCATTCGCGTCAAGACCGACGAGATCAGCCAGACTGGCCGCGCTACCCAGGGCGTCAAGATGATGACCGTCGACGACAACGACCGCATCTGCGCCGTAGCCCGCATGACGGCCGCCAAGGAGAAGCCCGAAGGTGAAGGTACCGAGGCCGCAGCCGATGCCGAAGAGGCCCCAGTCGACCTAGGCGACGGTAACGACATGCCAGAGGATCTCCTCGACGAGTAAGAGGAACCGGCTGGTAGAAAATATCAGACCCCATATATCGGCGGTCGGCGCACTGCGCGCCGACCGCTTTTTTGACAATCTTGGACCCCCGTGTCCGCCGAGTGGGTGAGATGGGTTAGGTTTGTCGCGAGTTCCGCACGCAAAGAAGGCCACTTAATGTGGCCTTCGTCTTGCGCAGGACTGTCCGAGCAGCAAACCTAACCCATCTCGCCCACTCGGCGGGCACCCTCCAAAGTTTTTCAAAAAAGTTGTTGACGCGCGCGTAACGACTCGTCTAATATATCCCTTGCGCGATGGACCTGTAGCTCAGTTGGTTAGAGCGTCCGGCTGATAACCGGGAGGTCACAAGTTCGAATCTTGTCAGGTCCACCACTTTCTTTCGCAATAAACACCCCAGCGAGAGCCGAGTCGCCGCTGGGGTGTTTATTACTGTCTCCGTGGGGGTTTAGCTCAGCTGGGAGAGCGCGGGCTTTGCAAGCCTGAGGTCAGGGGTTCGATCCCCCTAACCTCCACCATGATGGACCTGTAGCTCAGTTGGTTAGAGCGTCCGGCTGATAACCGGGAGGTCACAAGTTCGAATCTTGTCAGGTCCACCATCAAAACTGTGAAGAGCCCTGGGGCGTTGCCTCGGGGCTTTTTTCTTACCTACTGAAAGTAGTCAAAAAAGCCCCGTCCCAAATTAACTACTTTGATTTTGTGTGCTGTGCGAAAGTTTGGGTAGTATAGCTATTCAATGCGGCGGGCTGCCGCGTGTTAACCGCTACGTACCGGAGGTGTTCCATGGTTCGTGTCGACATAGAGACCATCGTCATGGCCGCCGGTCCCGTGCCATCGCTTATCGTACTTCGTGAGCGCAGCAGCAAATCGGACTCGCCCGCGCCGCTGCGTTCCCTTTCCATTCAGACTGGTTCGTTTGAAGCTGCTGCCATCAGCCGCGGCATCGATAGCGGCCGCGCCGAGCGCCCGATCACCCATGACCTGTTGCTCGATACCGTTGACGCCCTGGGCGCCAAGCTCGAGCGCATCGAGATCGTTCGCGCCGAGCCGCCGGTGTTCTACGCGACGATCGTCGTACTGGCCGATGGCGAGGAGCGCAAGATCGACGCCCGCCCCAGTGATGCCATTGCCCTTGCCGTGCGCAGCAATGCCCCCATGTTTGTGGAGGACGACATCATGAATCGCCTGGGCACTGTTTCCACCCACGCCGAGGATGTCGACGACGAGCAGGAGTTCGAGAAGTTCGACGAGTTCGTCCATACGCTCTCCCCCGATGATTTCTAAATGTCTGGCACGCGAGCGGAGAGGTCGCTGATGGGTACCCGCGTATCGGCTGAGGCGGCGGCCATTGCGCGCGAGGCCCAGATGCGCTCGGAGGCATCCGAGGCGGCACGCATTGCCTATGTGACGCAGGCCCGCACGCTTCGCGAGCGCCGCGGCTCGTTTATCAAGATGGTTGTCGTCTCCGCCCTTGTCGCGGCAATCTGCTCGCGCCTTCGTGGTACAGTTGGTGCGCTTGGGTTTTCGATTTCAACAGGCTTGGTAATCTGGGGTGTGGTCGATGCAGTAATGCTGACCAACCAGATCAAGGTACTCGACAAGCGCGCGATGGATATGATGCGCGCCCGCGACGCTGCCGCCAAGATCGCTGCCGAGGCACAAGAACTGTAACGACGCCAGACTCGATGGGAAGGTCTAAAGATGGCACAGGATATGCAGGACGCCGGTAACGTCTCCGCCGAGCTCGACGCCATGGTGTGTGACCTGATTGGTGCGTTCTTGGACGACCTTGCCGCCGGCGAGAACCCGGGCGTAGTTGTGGCGATCGAGGACGCTGCTTCCAACCGATATCTGGCGGCGCTCGACGAGGACGGCGAAGAGGCATGCCTCGAGGCGGCCACCAACTTTATCTCCGAGCACAAGATGGGTCTTAAGGACGAGGGCCTGGGCCGCATCGCCCGCTATGCCATCGGCTACACCGGTTGTGTCGAAATTGACGGCGGCTATCACGACGCCCTGCTCGTGAGCTTCTTCGAAACCACGCTCGAGAGCGGTTTTTCGGCATACGTGCTGTATGAGGGCATGGGTGCCGGCGATGGTTTTATGTGGAGCGACCCTGAACCTGCAGGTGAGGAAACCCCTCTTATCTAAAATCGCTAAAATAAACGAGTTTTCGGTAAAAGGCTCAATATTCCCGCTGAGCGTTGTATCGCTGGGCGGGCCGCATACGCGTGCCGTTTGTATATGGATAGAAGATAGGGGAACTACATGCGCGTAGACAATCTGAGGAACATCGCCATCATCGCCCACGTCGACCACGGCAAGACGACGATGGTCGACAAGCTCCTGCGTGCCACGGACGCCTTCCGTGCCAACCAGCAGGTCGAGGACCGCGTCCTGGACTCTAACGACCAGGAGCGCGAGCGCGGCATTACGATTCTCGCCAAGAACATCTCTATCGAGTACAAGGACGTCAAGATCAACGTCATCGACACCCCGGGCCACGCCGACTTTGGCGGCGAGGTCGAGCGCGTGCTGCGTATGGCCGACGGCGCCCTGCTGCTGGTCGACGCTTTTGAGGGCCCCATGCCCCAGACCCGTTTCGTGCTGCGTCACGCTATCGACACCGGCCTCAAGATCATGATCGTCATCAACAAGATCGATCGTCCGGGCGCCAACCCCGAGAAGGCATACAACGACTGCCTGGACCTCATGGCCGACTTGGGTGCCACCGACGACCAGCTCGAGTTCGCCATGGAGCACGTGGTCTACGCCAGCGCCATGAATGGCTTTGCCCGCCTTGACCCCAACGACGGCAACATGGACATGTACCCGCTGCTCGACATGATCATCGACGACATGCCCGCACCCGAGGTTGACGAGAACGCCCCGCTCGCCATGCAGTGCGTGACCATCGACCACTCCAACTTCGTCGGCCGTATCGGCATCGGCCGCGTGTACTCCGGCACCATCCACCAGGGCGACCAGATCCTGGTTGTCAAGAACGACGGCTCCAGCGCCACCGCTACCGTCAAACAGCTCTTTACCTTCGACTACCTGGGCCGCACCGAGTGCCAGGAAGTCGGCGCCGGCGACATCGCTGCCGTCGTGGGCATCGACCGCACCGATATCGGCGATGTCTACACCGATCCCGAGAACCCCGTTGAGCTCGAGCCCATCGAGATCGACCCGCCGACCCTGTCCATCGTCTTTGAGGCTTCGACCTCCCCGCTCGTCGGTCGCGACGGCGACATCGTTGGTGCCCGTCAGCTCAAGGAGCGCCTGTTCAACGAGGCCGAGAACAACGTGACCATGAAGATCGAGGAGCTCGAGGACAAGAGCGGCGTCGAGGTCTCGGGTCGCGGCATCCTGCACCTGTCCGTTCTGATGGAGTCCATGCGTCGCGAGGGCTTTGAGTTCCAGGTTGGCCGTCCCCGCGTTCTGTTTAAGAAGGACGAGAACGGCAACAAGATGGAGCCCGTCGAGCAGGCCGTCGTCGAGTGCCCGGACGAGTACTCGGGCAAGGTCGTTGAGGTCTTCGGTACCTCCGGCGGCATCATGACGAGCATGGATACCTCGGGCATCGTGACGCACCTCGAGTTTAAGATCCCGACCCGCGGCATCATGGGCCTTAAGAACCGCATCATGAACGTCACCCACGGCGAGGGCGTGTTCTACCACACCTTCTTGGAGTATGGCCCCTACGCCGGCGAGATCGGCAACCGTCAGAACGGCGCTATGATCTCCATGACCACCGAGAAGGCCGTTGCCTACGCCCTGGGCACGCTGCAGGAGCGCGGCCAGCTGTTTGTTGAGCCGGGCACCGAGTGCTACGAGGGCATGATCGTGGGCGAGCGCAGCAAGGCCGGCGACATGGTCGTCAACATCGCCCGCACCAAGAACCTGGGCAACCAGCGTTCTTCGACCTCCGATATCTCCGTCCAGCTGGTGCCGCCCCGCACCTTCTCGCTGGAGGAGGCGCTGGAGTACATCGCCGACGACGAGCTGGTCGAGATTACCCCCAAGAACATCCGCCTGCGCAAGCGTCTGCTCAACGCCACCGACCGCAAGAAGGCTGCCGTCCGCGCCGGTCAGGTCAACAAATAAGCGCTGGGGCTTATAACCGCCAATAAGAAAGGGCGTCGACCGCGATGGTCGGCGCCCTTTTTGGTGCAAGGGGGACGGGTCCGTTTGCACCACGGTGGAGGAGGTTATCCCCCCCCCCGGCTGTTTTTCAGGCAAAGTTAAGTTGTTTAAACATATACACGAATCATTGAAATACAACCGCTTTGATACAAAACTGTCACAGGTAAATATCAACTGGTATTAAATTAAAAGACCTCTTTACCTGCGGTTTACATGACTGGTATCTATATTGTATTTTATGCATTGTGGCATAGACGAACCGTCTTAGAAGTTGCTCCCCAATGGGTTCTTGCAATGCGCTAGGTAGGTTCTCGTTGATGTTGGGGTTTGTGTTCGATCCGACGATTCGCCGTATTCCACAACGTGTTGTAGGAATTAGGGGACAACTATGGACACACACCGCTCACGGTCGCTGGGTATGGCGGCCCTGATCTTCATTTTAATTAGCCTCACCGCCGCAGTTTTTCACGGTGCAGCCCCCGTGCGTGCCGAGGATACGACGACGCCGACGCCGATTGTGATCAACGGCGATACGGCAACGGTTGAGGTCAAGTTGTATACCGATGAGAACCATAATAAGCCTTTGGGCGGTACTGCCGTAACGTCTACTTCGAAGCTCTATGGAGCTTTCTCGGCACGGTTCACAAGCGGTAAGGCGCCTACGCCTCAGGACTACATCGCTGTCTACAAGCTCCCCGATACCATAGTCATTGACGATAACGCCGGTGGCGACCTCATGGAGGGTCCGGAGGCTACTGCCGAAAAGGCTGGTACGTGGGAGATCAAGGACAATAAGGTCGTCTTTACGTTTGATAAGAGCTGGCTTGACAAAAACCCTGCGGAAATTGTTGTCGGAGCCAATTTTTCATTTGAGTTAGCAAATAAGAACGCTGGCTCGGACAGCAGTACACCTATCAAGTTCCCCGGTGCGGGATCAATCAATATTCCAACTACGGATGGTGCCGTCAAAGGGAAGAAATCGGGAGCCTTCTCCCAGGGAGCCGACGGCGTGGCCAAGGTCACCTGGTCTGTTAAGCTCACCGTCGAGTCGTACGCTACGAACGTCAAGTTCACTGACGTGCTGGGTGACAACTTCAGCTTCGTGAGCGGCAGCTTCACGCTCGATGGCAAGAAGCTCGCCCCGCAGCCGACGATCAACGGCCAGACTGCGACCCTCGACAGCCTGGGCAACCTTTCCCAGGGCGATCACACGATCACGTACGAAACGGTGTTGAAGAGCGGCGTTTCGGCAAACAACGACGATTTGATTAAAGCTGAGAATACGGCAACGTGGGATTGGGCTGGTTCAACCGACGGCGATAACAGAACAGCTGCGGCTGAGCCTGTTACATTCGGCTACGACATGATTGACAAGTCCAACGGATCGGGCACACCGTCGGACATCAAGTGGACGGTCAGACTCAACCAAGGCAAGCTCAAGGCCGACATGAGCGGCTACGTGTTCACCGATTATCTGGACGGAAAACAGACGTATACGGGCAACTACTTTACGGTTTACAAAGGCGACTCGGAGGCGAGCGGAGTCGAGATTGGGAAAGGCAACCTTGACCCAAAGGAACAATCCTTTTCCTATAAGTTCCGGGATAACCTTGAGGATAAGTACGCCACCTACTGCATCGTTTATCACACAAAGATGAACGACACGAGCTCGTACGACACCGTGCGCAACAACGCGACCATCGAGCGTGAAGGCTCCGTTTCCGGTACCGATGAAGGCAGTTTCACGCCGCAGCTGACGGGTGTTGTGCCGATCACCAAGAGGCTCGTGAGATCCAATGAGGCGGCGACGACGGGCAGGGCGACATGGGAGACGAAGGTCGCGCTGAAGGCGATCGTCAATGCGGTTCATCCAGGCGAGGTGACGGTGAAGGACACGTTTCAGTCGGCATGGTCGCAGAAACTTGGTGTCGACGAAAACTCCATTACCATTAAAATCGGCGATACCGTGCTGGAACGGGGCACCGACTGGAGACCAACGACCAGCTATCCGGGTAATGAAACAAAGAAAAACTACGACCTCAAAATCATCGTTACCGACAAAGTGAAAGCCGCTCTCGAGAACGAGGACTACGCCGTTATCACCTGCGACACCACATCAGAAGCGCTGTCGGGCTGGTACTCAAACTTTGCGTCGGTCAGCGCGCCGGGCCTGAAATTAGGGTGGCCGTTCACCGAACCCGTCAAGTACGTTGTCAACCAAGAAACGAAGCCTGCGGTCGAGAAGCCGAAAGCGGAGTCGAAGGTGTCTTGGGTTGAGAACTTCGATTGGCATGCCGTTGACGGCTCGGATGAGAAGGGCGCCTGGATCGTCGACTGGACGGTGTATGCAAACCGCCAAAAGGGTAATAAGGGCGCAAATGGCGAGTTCGAATACTTTGGAGCTGGAAAGCTGGGCGGGAAACCGCTGAATATCGTTGATAGCCTTCCGGATGGTATGAGCTATGTCGCGAATTCCGCAAAGTTCACGCTCGTGCAGAATCCCTACGAAGAGCATACGGGGCTTGGTCGCGGAAGTGAGGCCAAGACGGTCGTTGATAATCAACAGCTTGCCACCGACAACGTCAGCAGCGCCGGTAATACGGTCACTTTCTCCATCCCCACAACTGGGCTTGGCAACTATGCCGGCTATGCGAAGCTCACATACAAAACGGCGGTCAAGCGCAGCGAGCTCGATGTCTCTAAGAATGAGGTGAAGTTCACCAACTCGGCAAGCGCCGAGTCGGGAGACAAGAAATTCGATACCGGTAGTGGCACCGTCACCATCAAGAACAACGTCATCAAAAAGACCGGTGAGCAGGTCGGTAATAGCAACCGTATTAAGTACACCATTCTTGTTAACGAGTCTGGCGTTGCCCTTAAGAATGGCACTGACTTCCTCGAGCTCGTGGACACCATGGATCCCAAGTGCACGCTGGTGCCATCGACGCTTAAAGTTTATGAGCAGGTGAATGGTGCCTGATCACCGCTGGCTGATAAGGACTATTCGTCGAAGATGGAGCAAGTCAAGGATGAATCTGGCTCGCGTACGAAGTTGACTCTTGAGGTACCCGACGAGAAATACCTCAAGGTCGAGTACGAGGTTATCCCGACCGGAAACCCCGGTGAAGAGGTGTCTCTTTCCAATACCGCCAAGCTTACGGGCGTGACGGATGGTTCGGCGATTAACGAGCAAATATGGACCATCCAGAACGCTTCCGCCGGTGCGGGTGGCAATGGTTACGGCATCACGATGACCAAGTACGATGCGCAGCAGGTTGGAGCAACGCTCGAGGGCGCGGAGTTTACGCTCTACAGAGTTGATATGGACCAGGTTGCAACGGCGGGTATCAAGAACGCAAGGACTGAGTTTGAAACCGCCACGACCGACGACAACGGTAGGATCTCGTTTGGCGAAGAAAAGAAGGCGATGACCAATTGCGAGCTCTACCAGCTTGTGGAGTCGAGGGCACCCGATGGTTACGCTACGGCAAACCCCATTTGGATTATGCTCAAGGGCAATGCGGGTACGGAGGAATATCAGACCAAGCTTGAAAAGGCGAGGGGCGTTGTCAAAGACGCGGAGATTATCGGCGATGCCAAAAAGGACGAGATCTGGGTCTACGACCATCGTTTGAAGGGATCTGCGGTTATCGAAGCGAAGAAGGTGCTCGAAGGCGGCACCTTCAAGGCGGGGCAGTTCTCATTCGCGCTTAAGGACGGCGACGGTAAGGTGCTCCAGACGGTGACCAATGATGCCGCGGGCAACGTCTCCTTCAACGTCGAATAAAACAAGGCCGACACCTATACTTACACCATCTCCGAGGTTGTCCCCGAGGGCGCCGATGAGAACAACGTCAAGGACCACATTACCTATGACACGACGGTTCATGGGGTTAAGGTTGTCGTGACCAATGGCGAGGAAAAGCTTGACACCAAAGTCACCTACGACGGCGATGACCCTACAACCTTGCCGACCTTTACCAACAAGTATTCGATCACGCTTCCTGAGGCGGGCGGCGCCGGCTTGACTATGACGTATCTGGCCGGCGCTTCGTTGCTGTGCTTTGCTGCGGCATGGATGCATGCTCGCCGCCATCGCGATCAAGATCGAGGTGGTCGCCGTGAGTAGGCTTTGTCGCCGCTTGTTGGCCGTCGCGACGATAGTTACGGTCGCTATGCTCTCTTTTGCAATGTTGCCCGTGACGGCCCGCGCGGCAGGCGCCGGTGCCATTACGGTGGACGGTACAGTTGCGACGCGGTATGACGCGTACCAGCTCTTTTCGGCGACCGTCGTCGACGATGACGATGCCGACCAAAAGGTTGCAACCGATGTAACGTGGGCGAACGATGTCGTTTGCCAGGCCGTTCTTCCCGTGCTTCATGATGCGGGGCTCGACAGCACGGCCTCGACGGCGCAAGAGGCTGCCGAATGGATGAATGCCGACGGACACATGACGACGGCGCTGACGGCAAAACTTGCCCGCGCAATTGACAAAGCAGGCGCTGTGTCTGTGGCCCTTAACGCGGGCACGACGGCCGAGCTGTCCTGTGGCTACTGGCTCATCGTCGCCGATGACGGCGCCATCTCCCAGAACGAGGCCGGCACCGCGCCGATCATGGCCCTGGTCGGCGGCAGCGCCGCAACCGTCAAGCCCAAGGCGGCGACGCCCAAGGTCAAAAAGCACGTGCTGGAGGACAGCACCGCCGCTTGGGGCAAGGCCGCCGACGCGACGGTCGGCGACGACCTGTACTGGCGCCTCTCGGCCACGGTCCCGGCGGGGCTCACCGCCTACGACACCTATGCGGTGCAGTTCGTCGACACCATGGGCGCGGGACTCGACCCCTCCAAGGTGGCCGCGAGCATGCACGTGTACGTTGCGGCGGGCGCGGACGGCGGCTTTGACGCCGTCGCATGTGAGGGCGGCAACGCCAACTCGACGCCGGCTAAAGGGTGGACAGACATAACTTCACAGTGCAAGGTCTCGGCCGACGGCAACACCTTCACCGTGCGCACCGGCGACCTGGTCGCCGCGCTCGGCGGGGCCGACGCCTTCGCCGCGGGCGCCCGCGTGGTTGCTGTCTACAATGCGCCGTTGGGGGCCAACTGCAATCGAGGCGCCACCAAGGGCAACCCCAACGAGGTCTACCTGCGCTACCCGCGCTCCCCCTTAGCCGACCAGTCCGGCGACGCCGGCTTCACCCGCACGCCGAGCGATGACGCGTGCGCCTACACCTGGGGACTCAGTCTGATCAAGCGCTCAAGCTCGGACGATAAACCGCTCGCGGGCGCCAAGCTGCGCATCATCGATGACCGCGGGCGCATTCTAACGACTGACGGCTCGTGGTCGATGGATGCCGACGCGTACGTCACCACGGGCGCGGACGGCCATGTGGAATTGAGCGGTGTGGACGCGGGTGTTTACACAGTCGAAGAGGTCACGGCTCCCAAGGGATACACCGCCTTTGAGGGCAAACGTACGGTGACGGTTACGGCCGAGGGTCTGGACGTTAAACAGGTGGCGGCCGCGAAGCCCAAGGTGACCGTATCGGTCGAAAGCCCTCTGCGGGTTGATGCAGCCGATGCCGGGACGGGTTCGATTGAACTGTCGGTGCTCAACACCCCAAGCAAAGAAACAAGTCGAGGCTTTATGCCCTCGACGGGAGATAGAACGTTGGTGCTGGTGGCGGCTTTGGCTGCCATCGGAGTGGCGGCTATTGTTGCCGCGCTCGTCATCAAGCGGGGAGGAGGTCGCCGTGAAAAATAATTGTCCCCCCCCCTTGCTCAATGGCGTACTGCCTCCGTAGCGAGTGACGCGCAGGCCTACCGACCTGATGATCATTGGTTTTGAAAAAGTTACTAGAGAACCCTCCAAGAAAGAGGACCAAACATGAAGACAACCAAGAACATCGCCCGCCTGGCAGTAACCGCCGGACTTACGGCAGCCCTGAGCTTCGGCGGAGTTATGGCGCCGGTCACGATGGCGTTCGCTGAGGATGCGGCTGCAACGGCCAATGGCTCGGTGACCATTGCGAACGTTGAGGGCAACCATACCGAATTCGATGGCTATCAGATTTTTAAGGCTGATGTTGCGACAGTCGAAGGTAAGACGGTTGTGAGTAATATCACCTGGGCAAACGGTAGCGTGAAGGCGGCTGTCGAGGGTGTCATTAAGAATAAGGAGCCGACTTACAAGGGAAAGACCGCCCAGGACGCTGCGGACTGGATCACGAGTAAGGTGACGGGAACCAACGATGCATATTGCGTTGGCCCCGACAACATTGCTTATAAGATTGCCGCTGCTGTGGACGATCTTACTGACAAAAAGACAACGAGTGCTGGTGTTGCCTCCGGTCTAGAGCACGGTTACTGGCTCTTTGTGACCGATGCCGGCACCATCGGAGACGGCGAGGCGGGCACGTCTCCCATCTTCACTGTCGTGGGAAGCACGCCCGTTAACGTCAATGAGAAAACGGGCATCCCTACCGTTGAGAAGAAAATCGTGAGCGATGCTGATGGCAAAGAGCACGATGCCGCCGATTCCCAGATCGGCCAGGACGTGACGTACAACCTCTACGGCACCGTCGCCGAGAACTTCGACAAGTACGACACGTATTTCTACAAGTTCTCCGATCAGATTTCCAAGGGCCTGACGCTGCAGAAGAATAGCGTCAAGGTCTATCTGTACGCTTCGTATACGGCGGCGAAAGCTGATCCGAACCATGAGAATAATACGGCTACAGACATTACGAATGCCTTTACCGAGGCGTCCTCTAATGCTGATCCATCTGACGGTAGCGTTACGACGACATGGACCCGCGACAACCTTAAAACTATCCCAGACGTGACCATCACCAAGGATTCTTGCATCGTTGTCTCCTATACGGCACAGATCAATAGCCATGCGGTCGTCGGTAAGAATGATGGCGGTAAGGGCAATCCCAACACCGTAACGCTTTACTACTCCAACAACCCCATGACCACCGACTATGGTCAAACCGTGCCCGACACTGTCAGGGACTACACCTACGGCCTAAAGATCAATAAGGTCGACTTGGGAACGGAGCGGGCTCTGAACGGTGCCCAGTTTACCATTCAGGTGAATAAACCAAACGATAAGACCTTGGATGGTAAGTTTGTTCGGGACGACGGCACCCTCTCCACCGAGGAATATGTATTCCAGACCAAGAACGATGGATGTTTTACAGTGACGGGTCTCGATGCCGGCACATATACCGTGACAGAGAAACATCTCGACGGTTATGCCGATATCTTACCGTTCGATTTCAAGATCGTTCCGACCATGTCAGAGGATGGGACTCAAATTGAAAGCCTAGTGCTTTCTATGACCGAATCTGACAAGCTTATCGCCGGCATCAACGATAATGGCGAGGGTAAAGTTGGCGATAACAAGCTTGAGGCCAAAGCTGATACCATCACAAACTCCGACGGCACCTTTAACATTACCGTCGGCAATACCAAACAGATCAGCCTCCCGCTCACCGGCCTTAACGGCGTGACCTTCACTTGGATTGCTGGTGGCGCGGTGCTGTGCATTGGCGTGGCGCATCTCATCCGTAGTCGTAAGCGCGACGACGGTTCTGAGGAGTAGCTGTTCGCCTCGAATATCAACACGAGCATGAAAAAGCGGGGCGCCCGGTCGATGTGATCGGGTGCCCCGCTTCGTTTGTTGGTGCAAAGTAACCTGACCCCTTTGCGCCACCACAAAGGTGCCTGTCCCCTTTGTGGTGGTTGGCGGCTAAGCGGTGGGGAGTTCCGGCGTGTTAGCCGGCTGTTGCGACTTGAGGTGGGCGTTGCGCCAGATGATCTGGATAACGTAGCCGAGCATGAAGACAAAGGCCACGCCGCTGATGAAGTCGCCGATGAGGGGAAGTCCTGTGAGGGCGCCTGCGGCCACACCGCCGACGGCTGCCATGGCATAGCGGTTCTGGTTGTGTCCGACCATGCGGGCGATTGCGCACCCCGCAAAGGCGGTGGAGACCAGCGCGACGCCGATCACGGCGCACATGAGGGCTCCGGCAAGCGACAGGCCGGCAATCGAGATAATCAGCAGTAGGACGGCGGGGACGATAGCAATCGCGCCCAAAAGACCGCTCACCCACAGGGGCGTGGGGCGCTGGTGGAGCATTCCGGCGGCGCTGGCGGTCGCACGCGGAAAGACGAGCTCGAGCAACAGGGCGATAAAGCAGGTCGAGAGCGCCGCGGCCACGATGCCGCCGATGGTGTCGTTAATCGTAGAGGTGTTCTCATTCTCGGTGCGGTCGATCTTGAGGGCTCCGACCTCGGCTCCTGCGGCGCGCTCGGGATCCTCGGAAACATGCGCGTTCACGGTGCCAGTGATGCGGGCGTTTTTACCCAAGATGAGCTTGTCGGCCCAAACCTCGACATCGCCATCGACGGTGCCGTCGATGGTTACCGTACTGCCCGCGAGCACTGCCGACTTGGTAGAACCGCGCAGGGCAACCGTCTCGCCCATCGCGTAAAAACAGTTGGCGGTGCTACCGGTGTTGAGCACGACATGCTGTCCAGCCACCGTTACGCTGCCATCAATTGCGGTTTTGGAGATATCGATGGTGCGCGCCGCAAGACGAACGGCGCCGCCCACCGTGCAGTCGCGAATCGAGAGGGTCTCGCCCGCTGCGATGATATCGCGGTCGATGAAGGCATCATCCAAGTTGAGGGCCTGACCGGCCCAGTACAGGTCGCCCTCGACGCCGGACGGATTGGCGTCACTGTCAGTCGCAAGTACGTTTCCTGCGGTGTCCGTGCCGGCGAACGACGCCACGGGAAGTGCGATGAGCGCCAGCGCGATGAGCGCAAATAGCATGGTGATGCGGCCCCACGCTTTACGGCGCTGGGTCGACGGGAATTGATTGCGGGGCATAGTGAATCCTTCGTTAGATGCTCGATAGGCATCTAATAGGGTACCCAACGCGTGGGCGCTCTAAAAGAACCTCTCGGCTGCATTTCGAAGGATGAGGCCGCGCTACCTACTTTTTACGGTGCAAAAAGCGCGCGATGTCTTCCTCGGTGGGGCTTTTGATGTCAAAGCGCAGCGAGAGCCAGCGCAGACCCATGGTTACGACAACGCATACGACTAGCGCGGCGACATTGCTGACCGAGCCACTCATGACGAGGCTTACATAGCTTGCCGATCCGGCGATAGCCGCGATGGCATAGAAGTTGGTGCGTTGGAAAATGCCCGGTACCACGCCCATAAAACCGTCGCGCAGCATGCCGCCACCCACCGCGGTGAAGAAACCCATCATGATGCACACCGCCGGCGCAAAGCCGTAGACCAGCGCCTTGTCCGCGCCGGTTGCCGCATAGATGCCGACCGAGATAATGTCGAGCAGGGGAATGAGTTTTTCGGGCTTGTCGACGATTGCCGGGAAAATATAGATGATAGCCGCCGTGGCAATGGAAAGCGGGAGCGCCATTGGCTGGTTGAGGATGTAGACGTTGCCGACCTGGAGTGTCATATCGCGCAAAAGACCGCCGCCCAGACCGCAGACCACCGCGAGCGCGACTGCGCCCACCAGGTCAAGCTTATGCTCGCGCGCGACCAGTACGCCCGAGATCGATGCCGCGACAACAGCGAACATCTCGAGCCAAAAGGGGATAGCGACCATGGCATCCGAGGCGTGTGAGGTAACGGTCATAGCGGCGACAGCGGGCAAGATGGGATCCTTTGAGTTGCAGGTTTGGACAATGCCCGTACATAGTACATGGTTGGCGGCGATTGCGACCCCATTGCTCGGCAAACGGTAGGGACTGGGCGCGGTCATAGGTTCCAAACATGTACATCAGCCTCCAAAGATGTCGAAAAATGTCGTTTTTGGAGGATGGTGTACATGTTTTGGCGCGGGTCGAGCGGGTCCGTCGTTACTCGGAGGGCGTCTCTATGTCCTTCGTGCCCTTCCAATTGCGGATAAGTGCCTTGCGCAGTTCGTTTTGCTTTCGCTGATACTCGGCATCGGTGCAGCGGGGCATACCGAGTGCTTCGCGGATATTGTTCATGGCACGGTGAAAAGCGAGTTGACAGGCAAATTGCGTTGAGGTGAGTGTGACGATGCGATAACCCATTTGGGCGAGCACGGCTTCGCGTTCCGCATCTGCTCCCTTACGTTTGACCTCGTCGTGAAAGCCGCCCTTATATTCGATGCCGAGTTCCTTGCGCTTATAGGTAATGAGGGCATCGATTTTGAGTGTTCGGGCTTTGGTGCAATGCCAAAGACGTTGAGGAATCTCGAGCGGTCGGTTGAGCTCGATACCTCGAAGGCCAAGGCCTCCCTCGCTGGTTGGGAGCGAAAGGGCGATTGCCGATGCAGTCTCCATAGGCGAGGCCGAGTGGTCGTAGACATGTCTGAGCGCGAGTCGCGCGCGTGTGGCACCGGGTTTGCCGGGGTGCTGATCAAGCAGTTCGACAATTTCGTTCTTGGAAGTGGTGACTGGTTGATTGGTGTAAGGGTCATCGAAATTGAGCCCCATGCGATAATCGCCACAGACTTCGTAGCCGTATTCGAGGTGTTCGATTCTGTCCATCCACTCGGCGGCGAATACAAAAGTAAGGGCTTCGTCGGTGATAAAAATACCGGGGGTCAGCTCGTCAATATGCTCGTAGGGTAGATTTTGGCCAAGAACGTGACAATTAACGCCGTTGGCGCGGACTCGCTCGAAGCCAAATACAACGGAGATATCGATGGTCTCAAGCATGCTAGTGGGAATACCGCAATCAGTAAGAGCCTGTCGGATGCGCGTGGTGCGTTGCTGGGTGGAGAGACACCTTGCGCCTATCTGATAGTCGTGTTGCGCGATCGCTTGAACCAGGTCTTGTGGCGCATGGTGGACGAGCCATGCGGTTTTATGCGTAATGAGAACAGGAGTATCCATTAGGGACCTCTCGCTTAGTGCCGATATGCAATCCTTGTGTCCGTTGAAGCGGGGAAATATACCGAATGGGGTCAAATCAGCCGAGATGCTTTTCGGTTCCTATACAAACATGTACATCAGGCTCCAAAGATGATGAAAAATGTCGGTTTTGGAGGGTGATGTACATGTTTGGGATGTTGGGTTGGGATTGAACGCGATGGGGGCGTGGCTGAATAGGAGGGATGTCCAAATTTTGAGCTTTGCTCAAAATTTATCCGGTCGGCTTACGCCGACCGCGCTGCGCTAAAAACGCGCCGCTGGCGCGTTTTCTTTACGCTTTGCGCCCTGGCGGGTTCGAATCCCTCCTCCTTCGCCGTATTTGTTTGTAAGGGACTCAAAACAAAAAAGCTCCCGTTGTTGGGAGCTTTCTCAACCAAAATGGCGGAGGAGGAGGGATTCGAACCCTCGTGACCTTATACAGGCCAAACGGTTTTCGAGACCGCCGCATTCAACCACTCTGCCACCCCTCCGCGTGGGGTAAAAACAAAGCAGGCTCGAAGGCCTGCTTTGGAATTAACTGGCGGAGAGTCAGGGATTTGAACCCTGGAGACGCTTTTGACGCCTACACGATTTCCAATCGTGCTCCTTCGGCCACTCGGACAACTCTCCGTTAAATGCGAAAGTCAGTATACACGAGGAATCGCAAAGTGCAAACAGAAAAGTTGGCATTTTTTAAAACGCTTGGCCGCGCTTGGCGTTGCAGTGGGGTTTGAGGTGCCAAAAAACGGCTTCCGACCAGCGTGGTTGATCAACTCAATTGTTCAAAAGGGGTATTCATAAGCGACTTGGCAATGAATATAAAAAACTTTGGGTGGTGCTGTGGACCACTGGTATGCATTTTGCGACCACAGCCTTGTGCCCGTTGACCTGCGGCTTGGCTCAGCTTGTCCCCGCGGCACCGTATCTTGTCCACAAATCCGTCAAGCTCTTGGTCGGCATTTGGTTGGAATGCGCATGAAACGTCGTGCGAATATGGGCATATGTGGAGGTCATGAGGTTGTAGCTGCATATTCTTGCGGCCTGGGAGGTTGAAAGATATTATTACCAAGTCTTTTCCTGCTTCAGGCGCACCTTCACGACCTGAAGCCACATTTGCCCAGAGGAGGTGACAATATGAAGGCTTATGAACTGCTGTTCTTTGTTGACCCGTCGCTCGACCCCGAGACTCGTCTCGCTGTTATGAAGCGTATCGATACCACGATCGCTGAGGGCGCTGGCAAGGTCGACTCCGTTGACGAGTGGGGCAAGCGCAAGCTCGCCTACGAGATCAACGACCTCACCGATGGTGACTACACCCTCATCAACTTCCACGCAGATCCTACCCAGATCGCCGAGCTTGATCGCGTCCTGCGCATCACCGACGCTGTGGTCCGCCACATGATCGTCCGTCGCGACGACCAGGAGTAAGACTGTCGTTTTGGACTGGGCTTGTGCCCCAAGAGGAAGTAGTGAGTTATGAGCATCAATCGAGTGAACATCACCGGTAACCTCACCCGCGATCCCGAGCTGCGCGCCACCGCCGGCGGAACCCAGGTTCTGTCCTTTGGCGTCGCCGTGAACGATCGTCGCCGCAACGCGCAGACTGGCGAGTGGGAGGACTATCCCAACTTTGTCGACTGCACTATGTTCGGCACCCGCGCCGAGGCCGTGAGCCGTTTCCTGGCAAAGGGAAACAAGGTCGCGATCGAGGGCAAGCTGCGCTACAGCTCTTGGGAGCGCGACGGTCAGCGCCGGAGCAAGCTTGAGGTCATCGTCGATGAGATCGAGTTTATGAGCTCCCGTGGTGGCCAGGGTGGCTACGATCAGGGCGGTTACGCCCCCGCAGCTCCCGCGCCCGCAGCACGTCCTGCCGCACCGGTGGCTACGCCGCCCGCGGTCGACGTCTACGATGAGGACATCCCGTTCTAAGGGTTGTTCACCTATTTTTGAGTGAGAGGCGGCTTCGGTTCGCCGAAGTTGCCAAATGAAAGGTATTTTGACATGGCTAATGATTTTTCTGCACGTCAGCCGCGTCGTAAGTACTGCCAGTTCTGCAAGGAGAACACTGAGTTCATCGACTATAAGGACACTCAGCTTCTCCGTAAGTACATGACCGACCGTGGCAAGATCAAGCCCCGTCGCGTCACTGGCGCTTGCACGCAGCATCAGCATGACATCGCCAATGCCATCAAGCGCGCCCGCGAGATGGCACTCCTGCCGTACACCGTCCCCGTGGTTTCCTCTCGTGGCAACCGCGACCGCGGCTAAGAAGGGAGACGCATCATGAAGGTTATTCTTCTCGATGAGATCAAGGGCAAGGGCGGCGAGGGTGACGTCGTAGAGGTCGCTCAGGGTTACGCTGAGAACTTCCTGTTCCCCAAGAAGCTCGCTGTTGCCGCCACCAAGGGCAACCTCAAGCAGCTTGACGAGCGTCGCAACAACATCGCTAAGCGCGAGGCCGTTCGTCTGGCTACCGCCAACGAGACCAAGGCTGCCTTCGAGGGCAAGACGGTCACCGTTGACGTCAAGGTCGGCGACGAGGGCATCCTCTTTGGCTCCGTTACCGCCGCTATGATCGCTGACGCCATCAAGGCTCAGCTCGGTATGGACATCGACCGCAAGCGCGTCGAGCTCGGTAAGCCCATCAAGGTTGCCGGTGCCCACACCGTTGCCATCTCGCTGTACCGCGAGATCAAGGCCGAGGTTGTCGTTCTCGTCGGCGTTACCGCCGAGGAGCTCGCTGCCGAGGCTGAGGTCGAGGAGGCCGCTGAGGTCGCCGAGGCCGAGACCGCCGAGGTCGAGACTGAGGCTGCTGCCGAGTAGCATTTGCTGCAACGCAACAATCTTGTTCTAAGAAGGGCGCTCTGGGAAACCAGGGTGCCCTTTTGTTTTTTGCGCTGAGTGAGTGTCATGGTGAACGTTGCGTCGAAGTCCTATATACAGGACCGTTCATCCGTTTGGTTCGGTGATGATTGGCGGCGCGCGGCGCGTTTTGGGACCGTGGCTGATACTATGGATGCTCGCAAGCGATATGAATGAGGATGCTCATGGCATATGACGATAGGGAGACCGGGCTGACGGTTGAGGACCGCGGCTCAAAGTTGGGTCTTCCCCAAAACCAAGATGCAGAGGCCAATGTACTGGCCGCTATGCTGCTATCGCCCGAGGTGGTCGAAGAAGCCCAGGTCGAGCTGCAGCCCGATGACTTCTACCGGCCCATTCATAAGACCATCTATACCGCGATGGTCGATATGTACAACAGCCGCATTCCCATCGACTCCATCTCGCTGATCGATTACCTACGAAGCGTCAACAAGCTCGATGCCGTGGGCGGCGAAGCGTATATTTTGGAGTTGATGGGTCAGACCCTGTCGCTCGTCAACTGGCAGCACCATGCCGCCATCGTTCGCCGCGATTCGATGCTGCGTGAGCTGATCGGCGCCACCAACGAGATCAACGCGCTGGCATATAACGCCCCCACCGATACCAAAGAGGTCGTGGAGCTGGCCGAGAGCAAGTTGCTCAAGGTCACGGCGCGCGAGGTCAAGTCGAGCTACAAGACGCTGACCGAGTTTATGGTCGAGGCCTATAACGAGGCCGAGGAAGTGTGCCAGGCCGGTGGCCAGGCGGCGGGCGTGCCCACGGGCTTCCCGTCGCTCGATCGCATGCTCATGGGTTTTCGCGAGGGCCAGCTCATCATCATCGGCGCCCGCCCTGCTGTGGGTAAGACGTCGTTCGCCCTGAATCTGGCGCTCAACGCTGCCGCGGCCGGTTATACCGTCGGCTTCTTCTCGCTGGAGATGTCGGGCAAGGAAATTGCCCAGCGTCTGATTTGCGCCTACGCCATGATTTCGATCAGTGACTTCCGCATGGGCCGCATTAGCCCCGAGCAGTGGGCCAATATCAACGAGGCCACGCAGACCTTGTCCAAGCTCGATATTCTGATTGACGATACGCCCGGCACCACAGTGACCGAGATTCGCGCCAAGAGCCGCCGCATGCTCCACAACAAGGAGAAGGCCATCATCATCCTGGACTACCTGCAGCTGGTGAGTCCTCCGCCGGGACGCCGCTCCGAGAGCCGTACCGTCGAGGTCTCCGAGATGTCGCGTGGTCTGAAGATCATGGCCAAGGAACTCAAGATCCCGCTCATCGCGCTGTCGCAGCTCTCGCGTCAGGTCGAATCCCGTACCGGCAAGCGCCCGCAGCTTTCCGACCTTCGTGAATCGGGCTCCATCGAGCAGGACGCCGATATCGTTATGTTCTTGGACCGCTCCGCCGACGAGGCCGAAGCCTCGCGCGACGATCGACCCGACGAGGGCGTTACGCGTATCGTCGTGGCCAAGAACCGTTCGGGCCCGATCGGCGACGTCGACCTGATGTTCCTGCCGGCATCCACCAAGTTCTATGAGCTTGATGGGGCACATGCCGAGGAGTAGGACAGGCGCCCGTTGCACGGGTATACTGGGAATGTTTTGTGCTTCTGCGTGCCGGCGTGGCGCGTAGACAGTCCATGAATGTAAGGAGTAAACATGCCGTCAACCGTTTTGGTCGGTGCCCAGTGGGGCGATGAGGGCAAGGGTAAGATCTGCGACCTGGTCGCCGGCGACTTCGATGCCGTCGTGCGCTACTCGGGCGGCAACAACGCCGGCCACACCATCGTCGTCAACGGCAAGAAGTACGGCCTGCACCAGGTGCCCTCCGGCATCATGTATTCCGACCATGTGTCGGTGATCGGTAACGGCTGCGTCGTCAACCCCAAGGTTGTCCTTGAGGAGATCGACATGTTCGAGGCCGACGGCATCACCACCAAGAACCTCAAGATTAGCGGCAACGCGCATGTCATCATGCCGTACCACATCGACCTGGATGGCGCCTTTGAGCAGAAGCTCGGCAAGAAGAACATCGGTACCACCAAGCGCGGTATCGGTCCGTGCTATCAGGACAAGATGGCCCGCATTGGCCTGCGCATGCAGGATATGCTGGACGAGGCGCTGTTCCGCGACAAGCTGGAGACCGCTCTCGCCCGCGTGAACCCCGAGCTTGAGCTCATCTACAACCTGCCCACCTACACCGTGGACCAGATTTGCGACGAGTACCTGCCCATGGCCGAGCGCCTGCGTCCCTACATCACCGAGACGAGCCTGCTGCTCAACAACATGATCGATGAGGGCAAGGACCTGCTGTTTGAGGGCGCCCAAGCGACGTTGCTCGACATCGACCACGGCACCTATCCGTACGTGACGTCTTCCAACTGCACCGCCGGCGGCGCCATCACCGGCTCCGGCGTGGGCATGAAGAACGTCGACCGCGTGCTGGGCGTCATGAAGGCCTATATCACCCGCGTCGGTTCGGGCCCCATGCCCACCGAGCTTTCCTATGAGTCCGAGGCCGGTCACACGCTGACCGAGGAGGGCTATGAGTACGGTGTGACCACCGGTCGCCGTCGTCGCTGCGGCTGGTTCGACGGCCCCATCGCCAACTACGCCTCGCGCGTCAACGGCCTCACCGATATCGCCCTGACTAAGCTCGACGTGCTTTCGGCCTTCGACACCATCAAGGTGTGCGTGGCCTACGACGTCGATGGCGAGCGCTACACCAGCGTGCCCGAGCATCAGGTGCGCTTTGAGCATGCCAAGCCCATCTACGAGGAGCTCCCCGGCTGGAAGTGCGACATCACCGGTTGCCGCAGCTTTGATGAGCTGCCGCAGGAGGCTCAGGACTACGTGGCGTTTATCGAGGATCTGGCACACACCCGCGTGACGTTCATTGGCGTCGGCGCCGGTCGCGAGCAGATCATCAACCGATTCTGGAAGTAATCGGGACTATTTGGTTATTGCGATATACCCCTTTGCAGCCCAAGCGGGCGGCCGAGGGGTATATTTGCTTGCAAAGGGCTCGCGCGGAGCGGGCCATTCATCCATAGAGGAGGCACCCTTGAAGGCGGACACTCAAACCATCGACATCCTGTTGTTGGGCAGCGGCGGCCGTGAGCATGCTTTGGCAGCTAAGCTCGCAGCATCACCGCGCGCCGGCAAGCTCTACATCGCGCCGGGCAACGGCGGCACCGCGAGCTGCGGCGAGAACGTTGTTCTCGACGACTGCGATCCTGCGGCCGTGGCGGCGTTTGCGCAGAGCCACGGATGCGGACTCGTGGTAATTGGCCCCGAGGCTCCGCTCGTGGCGGGTGTGGCCGACGCCGTGCGCGCGGCGGGTATTCTCTGCTTTGGCCCGGGTGCCGAGGGCGCCCAGATGGAGGGCTCCAAGCTGTTCTCCAAGCAGCTCATGGAGCGCGCGGGCATTCCGACGGCAGCCTACGGCTCGTTTACCGACGAGGCTTCGGCTCTCGCCTACGTGCGCGAGCAGGGCGCCCCGCTGGTCGTCAAGGCCGACGGCCTTGCCGCGGGCAAGGGCGTCATCGTGGCGATCGAACTTGAGCAGGCCGAGGAGGCCGTGCGCGAGTGCTTTGGCGGCACCTTTGGCGATGCCGGCAATACTGTGGTCATCGAGGAGATGCTGACCGGCCCCGAGTGCTCGCTGCTCGCCTTTACCGACGGCAAGACCGTGCGCCCCATGGCCACCTCGCAGGACCACAAGCGCGCGCTCGAGGGCGACAAGGGCCCCAACACCGGCGGCATGGGCGTCTACAGCCCGGTGCCCATCGTGACCGACGAGGAGCACGCCACCATGGTGAAGGTCATGGAGCAGACCGTGGCCGAGCTCGCTGCCGAGGGCATCGACTACCGCGGCTGCCTGTATGGCGGCTTTATGCTCACGCCTGCCGGCCCCAAGGTGCTGGAGTTCAATGCCCGCTTTGGCGACCCCGAGACGCAAGTCGTGCTGCCGCGCCTTAAGAACGACCTGGTTGAGGTCATGCTCGCCTGCGCCAACTGCGAGCTCGATCAGATTGAGCTCGACTGGCGTGACGAGTGGGCTGTGGCCGTTGTCCTGACGAGTGCGGGCTATCCCGGCAGCTACGAGAAGGGCAAGGTCATCACCGGTATCGCCGACGCCGAGGCCATGGAGAACGTGACCGTGTACCACGCGGGCACTGCCATGGTGGACGGCCAGCTCGTGACCAATGGTGGCCGCGTGCTCGCCGTGACCGCGCTGGGCGACACGTTCGAGAACGCTCGCAACCTTGCCTACGAGGCCTGCGAGAAGATTGATTTTGAGGGCAAGACCCTGCGTCACGACATCGGCCTGCGCGCGCTGCGCGGCCGCGACGCCTGGGATGCCTAAAATCCGAGAGGAATGAGACGGATGGACGAGAAGAACGAAGAGCTCGTGGATGCGCAGATCGTTGAAGAGGACAGCCGCGTGTATGGGCACGCCGAGGGCGAGCCCGGCGGCGAGGTCGCTGACGAGCCGGCGCTGGTGCTGGGCGACGACGACCCACACGATGCCGAACTGCACGAGAAGATTCTTTCGGAGGAGTGCGCCTGGAAGGGCAAGATCCTCGACGTCCACCGTCTTGAGGTTGAGCTGCCCAACGGTCGCCGCAGTGCCCGCGATATCGTTCGCCATCCGGGTGCGGCGGCCGTTGTGGCGCTGACCGAGAGCGGCAAGATCGTACTGGTGCGTCAGTACCGCACCGCCATCGACCGCGTGACGGTCGAGATTCCCGCCGGCAAGCTCGACCCGGGCGAGGACCCACTCGATTGCGCTAAGCGCGAGCTACACGAGGAGACGGGCTTTAGGGCCGGTCGCATTCGCTTTTTGACGTCGATTGTCACGTCCTGCGGTTTTTGCGATGAGATCATCCACATCTACTTGGCTACCAAGCTCGAGTTTGATGCGCCCAACCCCGACGATGACGAGTTTGTCAACGTGGACCTGGTGCCGCTGCACGAGCTGATCGACGCCGTGCTCGACGGCAAGATCGAAGACGCCAAGACCGTCGTGGGCGCCTTGGCCTGCGATAGCATCGCGCACCGCTTGGGCGGGACCGAGCTCTAGGTTACGCGGTTTTACCAAGCCGCGTAACGAGTCGACGCTGCAAACGCCCCTAAGCGGCAATCTGCCTTTCAATCGTCGCTCGCGTACCGAAGTACGCGTCGCTCCTCTTTCAAGGCACCTTGCTCGCTTAGGGACGTTTTCGCTGACGCTGCCAGAACATCGGCGTTATGCTTGTTGAGACGCTTTGTTTTCAGCCTGACCGGTTCAACCGGATTTCTCACGCTATTTATTTCTCTTCGAGGATTGCATGTTTAAAAGGTTTCTCTCGTATTACGAGCCCCAGATGGGGCTTTTTGTTGCTGATACTGTTTGTGCTCTGGTGCTTGCCGCCATTGACCTGGCGTTCCCCATTATCCTGCGCAATTTGACCGGTGGGCTCTTTACTCAGGGTCAGGCTGTCATTATGCAGGCGCTCGGCATGATTGCGGTGGGCTTGGTGCTGATGTATGCCGTCCGCTGCGCCTGCCGCTATTTTGTGAGCTATTGGGGCCACGTGATGGGCGCGCGCATGGAGTCCAAGATGCGCGAGGACCTGTTCGACCAGTATGAGCGCTTCAGCTTTGCGTACTTTGACCGCAACAGCTCGGGCGACATGATGAGTCGCGTGGTCAACGACCTGTTCGATATCTGCGAGGCGGCGCACCACGTGCCCGAATGGATCATTATCTGTGGCATCGAGATCATTGGCTCATTTGTAATTCTGTTTACCATCGCCCCGGTGCTCGCGCTTGCCATGGCAGTGGTGACGGCGGTGTTCTCGGTCATTATGTTTTGGCAGAATATACGCATGCGCGAGGTCTTTAGCGATAACCGCAAAAAGATTAGCGGCATAAATGCACAGCTGCAGGATTCGCTGGCGGGCATGCGTGTGGTCAAGAGCTTTGCCAATGAGCAGACCGAGCGCTCTAAGTTTCGCGCTTCGAACGATCGCTACCTTTCGTCCAAGGAGAACATGTATCACGCCATGGGCGTCTACACCGCAACGTATGGCCTGCTCTCGGGCGTGCTCTATGTGATCGTGGTGCTATTGGGCGGTTGGCTCGTTGCTCAGGGCCAGCTGCAGGCGGTCGATATGGCAACCTTCGCGCTCTACATTTCGCTGTTCTGCACGCCGCTCGAGACGCTCGTCAATTCGGCCGAGACGTATCAGAAAGCCATCGCCGGCTTTAAGCGCATGGATGAGGTGCTCTCGACTGTCCCCGATATTCAGGATAAGCCGGGTGCTGCGGATCTGCAGGTGACGGCTGGTGCCGTGGAGTATCGCGACGTGTGCTTTAGCTACGAGGATGTCGAGCTCGGCGCGGACGATGCCGACGAGCGTCCCGTTATCGACCATATGGATCTGTCCATCAAGCCCGGGCAGACCATCGCTTTGGTTGGCCCTTCGGGCGGTGGCAAGTCCACGACCTGTTCGCTGCTGCCGCGCTTTTATGACGTGGCTGCCGGATCCATTAGCATCGACGGCCAGGATGTGCGCGACGTGACGCAGCATAGTCTGCGCCGTGCCATCGGCCTGGTGCAGCAAGATGTGTACCTGTTCGATGGAACGATCGGCGAGAACATCGCCTACGGCAAGCCGGGCGCCACGGCAGAAGAGATCGCCGAGGCGGCCCGCCGCGCCAATATCGATACCTTTATCGAATCGCTTCCGCAGGGCTACGACACCGTGGTGGGCGAGCGCGGCAGCCGTCTTTCGGGTGGTCAAAAGCAGCGCGTCGCCATTGCGCGCGTGTTTCTCAAGAATCCCAAGATCCTTATTTTGGATGAGGCGACGAGTGCCCTGGATAACGAGAGCGAGGAAGCGGTGCAGGAGTCGCTCGAAGAGCTGGCACGCGGCCGCACCACGATTATCATCGCCCACCGTCTTTCGACCATTAAGCATGCCGATGAGATCGCGACCGTTGAGCATGGTCGCGTTGTGGAGCGTGGCACGCACGAGGAGCTTCTCGCCCGTGGCGGCACTTATGCCCGTTACTATCGAATGCAGTTCGAAGGTGCGCGTGCGCACGAGCTCGACTGATTGATATGACAGGAAGTTTATGGCTGACAAGAACCCTTTGACTCCGGAAGAAGTGACGGAGTTATTCTCCGAAATCGATGCATCCGGTGTCTTGGATCCCACGCTTGCCAAAAAGCGCACCGAGCGCATGCGTGAGAAGGAGGCTGCGGCCAAGCGCGGTGACAAAGCGGCGCTAGCGCAGCTGCGCAGCGAGGACCGCGCGAGCCAGGCAAAACATATCGACCCGCTGTCCGAGGACGACCCTTCGGGCTCGCAGGTGAGCCATACCATTACGAAGACTGCCATGGCCGTGGTCATTGGCATCTTGGTGCTGATTGTGGGCATGCAGATTGGCTACGGCGTGATGCGACGCCTGAACACCGCCAACCTGTCCGAGAGCGTTTCGGTGGATACCGTTTCGACGGCGCTGAAGGGCGGCCTTGAGTGGGGCAACGGCTTTACGCAGTTCCCGCTCGACTTTACCGTCGATGAAGCTGATGAGCGTACGGGCACGGTCGAGGTGACGGTGTTGGACACATCGTCTGCCAACGAGCTCGAGTTGCTGTCCAACGGGCAGATTCAGGCCGCTGCGCTTGCGACCAACGCGCTGCTCAACGATAAGATCGACCGCGTGGTGTATAACGTTCACGCCTATATCGACGAGGATAGCAACATTCAGCACGATTCCTTCTTTGGCATGTTTCCCGCGCGGGGTCATCAGAGCGCCATTTTGACGTTTGTGTGGACCAAGAGCTCATCCAACGCCACGAGTATCGACTGGAAGATGCGCATCGTAAGCATGGACGACACCATTGCCGAGCGCATTCAAAAACAGGTGAACTCGGTTTCGTCGCTGATCGAGGACCCGGTGGTGAGCCAGACCAAGATTGACGAGGAAAAGGCCGAACGTGACCTGGAGCATCGTCTGCATGGCCGCGAGATTTTCCGCGGCGGCAAGCCCGATCGCTCACCGTCCGATCTGCTGGAACAGGACAAGCAAAAGTAAGAGGCCATTATCCCGCGTGAGCCACAAGCCCCGCGGGATGATTTTTAATCCCCGTCCCAGAAAAATCATTATGCATAGAAAGTCATAATTATCATTTCGTAAACATTTCGATGAAATTAACGCCATGAGGCATGCTTGCGGTTACAATACCGCGAGGCCTAACTACACACCTTTAAGCCGGTCCTGTGAGACCGGGAAGGAGAATTATGGCGAACAACCATACCGCGGGCGCTGCCGCCCGCACCTTCGCGCCCAGCGAGCTTTGCCAGCGTATGCTGGCCAAAACCAGCAAGGGCACCTGCGGTCCCTGTATCCTGTATCTTGAGGATGGGACCATTTTTTATGGACGTGCATGCGGCGCCGAGGGCACCGCGACCGGCGAAGTCTGCTTCAACACCTCGCTCGAGGGCTACTTTGAGGTCATGACCGACCCGAGTTATGCCGGCCAAATTGTAACCATGACCTATCCGCAGATCGGCAACTACGGTATCGACGAGACCGATGTCCAGTCTGCCTTCCCCGGCGACGCCGTGCGCCCTGCGAGCGCTCCGGCTATGCGCGGCATGATCGTTCGCGACATGTGCGCCACGCCTTCTAACTGGCGCTCGGCCGTCAGCATGCCGGAGTACCTGCGCACTCACGGCATCGTCGCTATCGAGGGTGTCGACACCCGCACTCTGGTGCGCCATCTGCGCGACAATGGTTCCAAGATGGGCATTATCTCGACCGAGATCTTCGACGTCGACGAGCTCGCCGAGTGTCTGGCCGCAGCGCCCACGCTGGTGGGCGAGAACCTGGTCAAGACCGTAAGTTGCCCCGCGCCTCACGAGTTTGTGGCCGCCGACCTGCCTGCCACGCATGACTTTGCGCTCACTGCCGCCGCTCCTGCCCGCCACAAAGTGGTTGCTTACGACTGCGGCGTGAAGCGTGGCATTTTGGAGGGCCTGGTCCGTGCCGGCTGCGACCTCACCGTCGTGCCGTGGGATACGCCTGCTCAGCAGGTGCTCGACATGAATCCCGACGGCGTCTTTTTATCCAACGGCCCCGGCGATCCCGATGCCGTGGTGGAGACCTATGAGCAGGTGCAGCAGCTGATCGGCAAGGTGCCGGTCTTTGGCATTTGCCTTGGTCACCAGATGATCAGCCTGGCCTGCGGCGCCCAAATGGAAAAGCTTAAATTCGGTCACCGTGGCGGTAACCAGCCGGTTATGAATCTGGTGAGCCGTCGCGTGGAGATCACCGCGCAAAACCACGGCTTTGGCCTGCTGTTCCCCAGTCTGGGCAAACTGATTCCGGAGCTTTCCGGCGGCGAAACCGAGCATGCGGCCGATGGCGACCTGCGCGCCTGGGTGCGCCGCGGTATCGCCCCGGTCGTGATGAACGAGCGCTTTGGCCGCATTCGCCTGACACATGTGAACCTCAACGACGGCACCGCCGAGGGCATCCAGCTGCTCGACGCCCCGTGCTTCTCGGTCCAATACCACCCCGAGGCTTCGCCCGGCCCCACCGATGCCCACTATCTCTTTACCGCCTTTACGCGACTCATGGACGGCGAGGAGAACTACCTGGACATCGACACCGCGAAGGACCGCCTCGCCGGCTGGAATTTCGCCGAGTCCGAGAACGCTGCGACCGAGGAGAACTAACATGCCTAAACGTACTGACATCAAGCGCATCCTCGTTATTGGTTCGGGCCCCATCGTTATTGGCCAGGCCTGCGAGTTCGACTACTCCGGCGCCCAGGCCTGCAAGGTGCTCAAGGAGGATGGCTTTGAGGTCATCCTGGTCAACTCCAACCCGGCGACCATCATGACCGACCCGGGTCTTGCCGACCGCACCTATGTCGAGCCCATCACCGCCGAGTTTATCGAGCGCGTAATCAAGAAAGAGCGCCCGGACGCGCTGCTGCCCACGCTGGGCGGCCAGACCGGTCTGAACGCCGCCGTCGAGCTGGCGAAAGACGGCGCGCTGGACAAGTACGGCGTCGAGATGATCGGCTGCGATCTTGCCGCTATCGAGCGCGGCGAGGACCGCAAACTCTTTAACGAGGCTATGGCCGAGATCGGCCTGGAGGTCGCGCGCTCGGGCTATGCCTACAGCGTGGCTGACGCCGAGGCCATCGCCGAGCGCGTGGGCTATCCCTGCGTACTGCGCCCGAGCTTTACCCTCGGTGGTGCCGGCGGCGGCATCGCGCATACCCACGAGGAACTCGTCTCCATCGTGAGCCAGGGCCTTGAGCTCTCGCCTGCCCATGAGGTGCTGGTCGAGGAGTCCATCGAGGGTTGGAAAGAGTATGAGATGGAGGTCATGCGCGACCACGCCGGTAACGGCATCATCGTGTGCTCCATCGAGAACCTCGACCCCATGGGCGTGCATACCGGCGACTCCATCACCGTGGCGCCGGCGCAGACGCTCTCCGACCTTGAGTATCAGCGCATGCGCGTGGCCTCGCTCGCCATTCTGGAGAAGATCGGCGTCGAGACCGGTGGCTCCAACGTGCAGTTTGCCGTGAACCCCAACACCGGTCGCCTGATTGTCATCGAGATGAACCCGCGCGTGAGCCGTTCGTCCGCACTGGCCTCCAAGGCCACGGGCTTCCCCATCGCCAAGGCCGCCGCTCGCCTGGCCGTGGGCTACACGCTCGACGAGATCGTCAACGACATCACCAAGGCAACGCCCGCCTGCTTTGAGCCCACGATCGACTACTGCGTGGTCAAGGTGCCACGCTTTGCCTTCGAGAAGTTTAAGGGTACCGACCCCACGCTCACCACGCGCATGAAGGCCGTGGGCGAGATCATGGCGATCGGCCGCACCTTTGAGGAGGCCTTTGGCAAGGCCATGCGCTCGCTGGAGGACGGGCACCAGGGTATTTGCGCCGGTGGCAAGGAGGGCGCCGATAAGCTGAGCGACGATGAGCTTGCTCAGGCCGTGGCAACCCCGACCGAGCATCGCATCTTCTTTGTGGTCGAGGCCCTGCGCCGCGGCTGGGATGTTGCGCGCATCCACACCATCTGCGGTATCGATCCGTGGTACCTCAACCGCATCAACGACATGGTGCAGGTCCAGGAGAGCATCCGCGGCCTGCGTGTGGAGGATATCGACGCCGACGCGATGCGCCTGCTCAAGCAATACGGTACGAGCGACGCCGAGATCGCTGCGCTGACCGGCTCGGACGAGCGCTTTGTGCGCGCCTATCGCAAGGGTCTGGGCGTGGTTCCCAGCATGAAGACGGTCGATACCTGCGCTGCGGAGTTCTCGAGTGCCACGGAGTACCACTACAAGACGTACGAGAACATCTACCGCACGAGCCCGGATGCCAAGAAGTGCGTGGCTCCCGACGAGACCACGCCGGCGGACAAGCCCAAGGCGATGATCCTGGGCGCCGGCCCCAACCGTATTGGCCAGGGCATCGAGTTCGATTACTGCTGTGTGCATGCGAGCTACGCGCTGTCGGCCCGCGGCTTCGAGACCATCATGGTCAACTGCAACCCCGAGACCGTTTCGACCGACTACGACACCTCGGACCGCCTGTACTTTGAGCCGCTCACCTACGAAGACGTCATGGACGTTATCGATGTTGAGCGCCCCGACGGCGTCGTGGTGACGCTCGGCGGCCAGACCCCGCTTAAGCTGGCGCGCATGCTCGAGGAGAGTGGCGTGAACATTATGGGCACCAAGCCCGATGCCATCGACTTTGCCGAAGACCGCGAGCGCTTCGCCGCTCTGCTCGACAAGCTGGGCATCATGTATCCGCCGGCGGGCCAGGCCACCTCGTTTGAGGAGGCCGAGGCCGTGGCCGCGCATATCGGCTACCCGCTGCTGGTGCGTCCGAGCTACGTGCTGGGCGGCCGCGGCATGATGATCGCCTACGATGCCGAGCATCTGCGCGATTACATGGCCGAGGCTGCGCGCATTAGCCCCGACTACCCGGTTTATCTGGACCGCTTCCTGGAGGGTGCGATCGAGTCCGATGTCGACGCCCTGTGCGACGGCGAGGAGGTCTACATCGGCGGCATCCTGGAGCATATCGAGGAGGCCGGTATTCACTCCGGCGACTCCGCGACCTGCATCCCGCCGTTCAGCTTTAGCGAGAGCCTGCAGGCGAAGCTCCGCGAGACCACACGCCGCATCGCGATGGCGCTGGGCGTACGCGGTCTGGTCAACGTGCAATACGCCATTAAGGGCGAGACCGTCTACGTGATCGAGGCCAACCCGCGTGCCAGCCGTACCGTGCCGTTTATCTCCAAGGCCACCGGTGTGCCGCTGGCCAAGTGCGCGGCGCGCATCATGGCGGGCGATTCCATCGCGAGCCTGGGCCTGCCGAGTGACGAGCGTCAGCTGGACTGGTTCTGCATGAAGGAAGCCGTTATGCCCTGGGGTCGTTTCCCCGGTGCCGACGTTATCCTGGGGCCCGAGATGAAGTCGACGGGCGAGGTCATGGGTATCGCCAAGAGCTATCCCGAGGCATACGCCAAGACGCAGCTGGCGATTGACTACAAGCTGCCCGACCCGAGTGCCGGCAAGGTATTCATCAGCGTGTGCGATCGCGACAAGCGCCATATCCTTTCGGTCGCCCGCATCCTGCGTTACCTGGGCTTTGACATCTGCTCTACCGAGGGTACGGCGCGCGTGCTGCGTGGAGGCAACGTGACGTGCGAGATCGTGGAAAAGATCAGCGGCCCGCACGACGGCGAGCGCCCCAACATCGGCGACCTCATCGCCGATGGCAAGATCGCGGTAATCATCAACACGCCGTACGGTCCGGGCTCGCGCGGCGATGGCTACCTGCTACGTACCGAGGCCGTGCGCCGCGGCGTGACCTGTGTGACGGCGATGTCTGCCGCCAACACGTATGTGAGTGCCATCGAGGCAGTGCGCGAGGACCAGCAGGGTCACGGCAGTGCCAACGACATGGGCATGGACGTCATCGCCCTGCAGGACCTGCCGCAGCACACGGTGTAATGTGACCTGGTCGGCCGGGGCGGCAGCCGGACACTTTCTCTCGGAAACTGGGCTTCGCGAAGTTTTCCGAGAGAAAGGTTCGCCTCCCGCTCCGGCCTGCGATGACTTGGCTGCACCGTGCGCTGCCGAAGGGGCTTTGCGCGATGACTTAGGCTAAAGAGGATGCGGATGTCGAGTGAGGATTTTGTTCCTTGGGGAGCTTGGATTTGGGCTCTGCGTGGGACGGAATCCTCGCTCGTTTTGTTGATGGGACATTTTCCTCGCTCGGTTGCCCACGGACCGTGCGCCCCGGCTATTGCATCTTCGTGGTGAAGGTCGTCTTGCCGGCGGCGATGTGCACGTGGAGTTGGGTTCGACTGTCGCAGCTGATGAGGACGCCGACTTCGAACGGGGCTCCCGTTTTGTCGTAGGTGGAGCGCACGATGCGCATGGCCGCCTTGCCGGTGGTTTGGCCCAACAGGCTGGCCTCGTGCTTGTCGAGGTTGACCGCCTCGTAGACGGCGTCGACGCTCGCCGGGAGGATGCCGGTCTTCCCGGCGATGTAGGCATAGAGCGAGCTCTCCACATCCCTGCGCGCGAGCTCGGGGTAGAGCTTCACGGGGATGTAGACATAGTTGAGCTCCATGGGCTTGTCGTCGGCAAGGCGGAGGCGACGGATTTCCCACATGGGCGTTCCTTCGGGCACTTTGAGTCCCGATGTGATGCCGCGGAAGTGTTGGCGGACGAGAACTCCTCCGATGCGCAGGTGCAGGCGGCCTATGGCCAGCTCAAGCTTGCGATCGAGGGTCTCAAGGATGCCGAGCAAGGCGGAAACCTGTCACCCCGGGCTTCCGCACAGAGTCGATTAGGGGGAGGGACAACCTCGCCCGCGTCGCGCTTGCGATAGATTGACAGGAATTATTACGCAAAATCTAAGATATTTCAAAGACGCGAAGTAGATGATATATTTTACTTCGCGTTTCCTAATGGTTTTGAATTTTGCGAAGTAGGTTGCCATGAAACTTATAGATCGCCCGTTCTACATGAGCAAGCTTTCCAAGGTGGCAGGTACGTCTGATATCAAGGTGATCACCGGAATCAGGCGATGCGGAAAATCGAAATTGCTTGAGGCGTTTGCCAGCCAACTTCATTCAAACGACCCCTCGGCCAACGTCATACACGTCAACTTCAATCTACTTGAGTTCGAGCCGTTGGCGGAATACCATGCGCTGCATACATATGTGGAAAAGCACTATATCGAGGGTTGCCGGAATATCGTCATGATCGACGAGGTCCAGATGTGCGAAGGGTTCGAGCGGGCTATCAACAGTCTTCATGCGTCAGAGAAATATGACATTTACATCACGGGGTCGAATGCCTTTCTTCTCTCAAGCGACCTCTCGACGTTGTTCACGGGAAGAACGGTGGAGATCGAGGTCTTTCCGTTTTCACTTGCGGAGTTCTCGGCGTATCACGAGATCACTTCTCCAGCCGAGGCCCTTGCTCGCTATGTCCGCGAGGGAGGAATGCCGGGTTCCTATATCTACCAGGACGAAAGGATGCGTTTCTCATACATCTCGGATGTGCTTGAAACTCTTATCCTGCGCGACATCAGACAAAAATATCGTATACGTAATACGGAGCAGCTTAAACGTTCCTGCGAGTTCCTGATGGATAACGTCGGAAACATCTCTTCTCTCAAGGGGATGGCGGCCGAGCTGTCACGAGCGAACCTTAAGATAAGCGACAAGACGCTGGCTGTGTATATCGACTACCTGTGTAATGCTTTTGCGTTCTACCGGTTTCGTCGCTTTGACGTCTCAGGAAAGAAATACCTGTCGACGGGAGATAAATACTACCTGGCCGACCATTCGTTTCGCTACGCCGCGCTTGGCACGAAAAAGCTCGATTTTGTCCATGTTTACGAGAATATGGTGGCAATCGAGCTTATGCGTCGCGGATGGGAAGTCTACGTGGGCGTTCTCTACCAAAAGGAAGTAGACTTTGTCGCCATCAGGCGTGACCGCCGTGTCTATATCCAGGTGAGTGACGACATTTCCCAGGAAGCGACGCTTAAGCGTGAGCTTGATCCGCTGCGACGGATTCGAGACGCCTATCCCAAGTGCGTCATCGCCCGAACAGGGCACGAAACGACTGATTGGGATGGCATCAAGGTCGTCGACCTGGCACGATGGCTTATGGGTGAATCAGGCGAGCTGGCCGTCTAGCACGCGTTGACGCAGGCTGAAACGAACGAGCGAGGATTTCGTCCCGCGAGGAGGCCAATACGGCCCTCTTCGAAGGACGGAATCCTCGCTCGATCTCTTGGCGGGATATTTTGCTCGGTCGATGATCAACGGTTGGTGGAAAGCGATGCCTCGTCCGTGTCACCATTTCGTGATTGCTGGTATTTTCTGCATGCTAAAATGAATGCATAAAAGACTTTATATTTGGAGGTCTCGATGCTTGCTTTAAAGATGCTCGACAATCTTGTTCCCATCAGCGATTTCAGTCACGGTAAGGGTTCGGCTGCTTTTTCGAAGGTTGGGGACGATAATCCCGTTGTGGTCCTTAAACACAATAAGCCGGCATTCGTTATTGTGACGCCCGATGAATACAGGGAGGCGAAGCAGGCGGAGGAGGACCTCGCCTTGTTGACGTTGGCCCTTAAGAGGACGGCTGCGACAAGCGATGATGAACTCGTTTCCCTATCTGATGTTATGGCAGAGTTGGGTGTGGGCCAGGATGAACTCGATCAGATGGATGAGGTCGAGTTTGAATGAGCGGGTACGAAGTCGCTTTCTACCCGGATGCTCTCAAGGATGTTAAGCGTCTGGACGGCTCCCAACGAAAGAACGTGCTTAAGGCCATCGAGAAAATCAGAGCGAATCCATTGTCGCAGAACGAAGGCGGATTCGGTAAACCCCTTGGAAACAAGGCCGGTACAGATTTGACAGGCTTTATGAAAATCAAGCTCAGAGGAAGTGGCATTCGGATTGTGTATCGCCTCATCAAGATAAAAGGGAAAATGGCCATCGTCGTGGTGGGCGCTCGCGAAGACATGGAAGTGTACCGAACTGCCCAAAGGCGAGCGGTTGATTTTGAGAAGTGGGCGGAAGAAAATCTCTAGCTTCATGGGTGAAAGACTGGTATGCGGCGATGTGCTCCAGACACACGGGTTTTGGCAAGGCTCTGGCGATTAGAGGATTCGCCAGAGCCTTTTCCTATCCGTGGAGTACTCCTCTTGGACAGTTAGTTCAGATTTGTATTTATTTGAGGCCGCGTGGAGGGCGATTTGGGCTCGATTGAGCTGTTTTAGGTGGTCTGAACTGATAAAGGCGTACGGGCAAGAGCGAGAAGGACCCATTATCGGGTCTAAAGCGGCCCAAACCAGTTTGTTAGCGCCAATTAGCACCGCCAAAAAATACATATCTGAACTAACTGTCCACCACCCTCTGTCGATTGCTCATTTAAGCCCAAAATCAGCCAACGTACGTAAAGGTATGGTCTATGTAATACCAGATAAACAGTACATTTTTGCTTAATTGGTATTTGGTTGAAGAACCAATTGGTATGGCTTTTGAGCCCACTTAGCCGTCTACGTTCATTTTAATGCCGCTGGGAGAATTTCGAACTTGGTTGCGCAACTGCTTCCGTATGCTGATTCAAGCTAATAGGTGGCTATCTGGTTACTACCAGTTGACCGCTTGATAACGGGCGGGCCCATGCTGCAGGGCGTGTGTCTGCGACACTTCCGCATGTCGGAGGAAAGGAGTCCAGGTGCGTAGGAATGTCATTTTCACGAAACGGTGGGTGAAGGGAAGCGCAGTTCTCGTCGCAACGGCGGCGACTCTCGTGTTCGCTAGCCCCCAGCAGGCGATTGCCACGCCGCTCAAGGGCGTCGACTCGGTGACCGTGTCTCAGTCCGCCTCGAACGTCGTCGACATCGATTTCGCCGACGGCATCAAGGGCCGTATCACATTTCTAGAGGACGGCATTTTCCGTTACAACGTCGACCCCAAAGGCGAGTTCTCCGAGTACGCCACGCCGCGTAGCAAGTCCCACACGGCTAAGATTCAGGCCCAGCCCGACACCTCGGACACCTACAGCAAGCCGAGCGCGACGGTTGTAGACAAAGGCGACGCTATCGAGATCACCGGCGGCAAGGCGACCGTGGTTCTGGACAAGGCGACCGGCAAGATGAGCATTAAATCGGGCGACCGCGTCGTGGTTTCCGAGTCCGCATCCCTCGACCTTGACAAGAAGGGTACTGTCCAGACGCTCGCCAAAGAGAAGTCCGAGAACTTCTTTGGCGGTGGTACCCAGAACGGGCGCTTCCTGCACACCAACCAGACCATCGCCATCTCCAACACTAACAACTGGACCGACGGCGGCGTCGCCTCGCCCAACCCGTTCTACTGGACGAGCGACGGCTACGGCGTGCTTCGCAACACGTTTGCTGAGGGTTCTTACGACTTTGGCTCTACGGACTCCTCGACGGTCACGACCTCGCACAGCGAGAATGAGTTCGATGCCTATTACTTCGTGGCAACCGAAACGGGCGCCTCGAACGTGGCAACCGAGATGCTGCAGGACTACTACAAGGTGACCGGCAATCCGGTGCTGCTGCCCGAGTACGGTTTCTACCTGGGTCATCTTAATGCCTATAACCGTGATGGCTGGTCAACGACCTCGGGTCAGAAGAAGTGGGAGACCAAGGGCAGCAAGTCCTCGAGTGAGAAGGGCGACGTTAAATACGAGTCCGGCATGTCGACGGGCTACAAGCTCGACGGCACGCTTGCGGCCGAGACGCTCAACGGTGAGGGCCCTACGGTTGATACCGAGAACATGAAGGCGACCGATTTCGACCGCCAGTTCTCCGCCCGGCAGGTTATCGATGACTACGAGGACAACGACATGCCGCTCGGCTGGTTCCTGCCGAACGACGGTTACGGTGCTGGCTACGGCCAGAACGGTTACTACAAGACCGGCGGCGTCAACTCCGACGGAACGAGTTCTGCCGAGCGTCTCAACGCCGTGCGCGCCAACGTCGACAATCTTAAGAAGTTCACCGAGTATGCCAACTCCAAGGGCGTGAGCACCGGTCTCTGGACCCAGTCGAACCTCGAGCCCGATAGCAACTCCGAGACCCCGTGGCATCTGCTGCGCGATTTCGATTCTGAGGTCAAGACTGGTGGCATCACCACGCTCAAGACCGACGTCGCTTGGGTCGGCTCCGGCTACTCCTTTGGCCTCAACGGCATCAAGACGGCCTATGACACCGTGACCACCGGCGCCAACAAGCGCCCCAACATCATCACGCTTGACGGCTGGGCCGGCACGCAGCGCTTTGGCGGCATCTGGACCGGCGACCAGTACGGCGGTAACTGGGAGTACATTCGCTTCCATATCCCCACGTATATCGGCCAGAGCCTCTCGGGCAACCCCAACATCGGCTCCGATATGGACGGCATCTTTGGTGGCGATCCCATCATCTCCGCTCGCGACTACCAGTGGAAGACATTCACGCCCTCTATGCTTGACATGGACGGTTGGGGCACCTACCGCAAGTCGCCCATGACGCACGGCGATCCATACACGGGCATCTCGCGCTTCTATCTCAAGCTCAAAGCACAACTCATGCCCTATATCTACACGAGCGCGGCCTCGGCGGCCAACATCGACACGGGCAACGGCGATACCGGCCTTCCCATGATCCGCGCCATGCTGCTTTCCGACAACTCCGAGTACGCCGCAAGCACCTCGACGCAGTACCAGTACATGTTCGGTGAGAACTTCCTGGTGGCACCGGTGTATCAGGATACCCAGGCAGATGAGAACGGCAACGATGTCCGAAACGGTATCTACCTGCCCAACTACGGTACCGACGAGAATCCCACCATCTGGATTGACTACTTCTCGGGCAAGCAGTACCGCGGCGGTCAGGTCCTCAACAACTACGAGGCTCCGCTTTGGAAGCTGCCACTCTTTGTTAAGGCCAACGCCATCGTGCCGATGTACGCCGAGAACAACAACCCCGAGGCCGTGACCGAGACCAACACCAAGGGCACCAATCGCAGCCAGCGTATCGTCGAGTTCTTCGCCACCGAGGGTGAGGGCAGCTTTACGCAGTACGAGGATGACGGCTCCTCCATCGAGAACAACACGACCGAGGACGATTCCTACGGCACAATCGACAATATTTCCTACGGTGAGCATGTGAGCACCGTCTATAAGTCGAGCGTGGTGGGCGGCACGGCGACCTTTACCGCCGAGGCATCGCAGGGCGGCTACAGCGGCTACGACTCCAACCGCACCACGACCTTTGTGGCCAACGTCTCCGCCAAGCCCACGAGCGTCTCCGCCAAGAACGGCGGATCCGCGCTCAACGTGGTTGAGGTCGACTCGCAGGAGGCCTTTGACGCCGCGACCCCCGAGGCCGGCCAGGCGGTCTACTTCTACAGCGAGTCCCCCAACCTCAACCACTACGGTAGCGACGCAGGCAGCACCGAGGCCGAGCAGGGCGAGAGCTTCAACAACACCAAGATCACCACGAATCCCAAGGTCTACGTCAAGTTCGCGAAGACCGATGTCGCCACGGCAGCGCAGACGCTCGAACTGGGCGATTTCGTGAACGCCGATGCCACGCTCGCGGCCGACCGCTTCAACGAGAACCTCTCCGCACCCGCGAACCTTGCTGCCCCCGAGGACGCCACGACCCCCACAAGCATTAAGCTCACCTGGGGGAAGGTCGATGGTGCTACCTCCTACGACCTTAAGGTAGACGGCACTGTGTTCGCCGTGGGCGATGCGGCAGAATTCACGCATACCGATCTTGCCTACAACAGCAAGCATACCTACCAGATTCGTTCGCGCAACGCCGATGGCTACTCCGCATGGAGCGACGTGCTTGAGGCGAACTCTGCGCTCGACCCGTGGCGGAACGTGCCTGAGGCCGAGGAAATCACTTGGGAGGGCTCGCTCTACGGTAGCCATAAGGCCGAACTCGCCTTCGACCATGAGTTCCAGTCGGGCGACGGCGGTTTCCACTCCGGTGGCAACGATCTGGGCAAGGCGCTTACCGTTGACTACGGTCGCGCTTACAAGCTCGACAAGCTCGAGTACTATCCGCGCGATGATGCCGGTAACGGCACTGTGACCAAGATGCGCATCGAGACGAGCCTCGACGGCGTGCATTGGACGACGCAGGAGGTCGACTGGGAGCGCTCCGCCGCTTGCAAGACGGTGGCGTTCGACGGCGCCGTGGCCGCGCGCTACGTGCGTATGACGCCGCTCGCGTCCGTGGGCAACTTCTTCTCCGCCTCCGAGATCGCCATCTACAAGACCGACGGCACGGACGGCTTCGCTGTGGGCTCCAACCTCAACAAGGCCACGGTCTCCGACGGCGACTACTCCAACATGAAGAATTACCTGGGTCTTGAGAACCGCGAGCCCGACACCTCGACGTTCGACTCCCAGATCCGCGCCCACTTCGCCGACCTCAACGGCAACGGCGTCTACGACGTGTACGACTACTCCTTCACCATGGCGGCGCTCGACGGCGGCACCAAGCAAAAGGGCAAGGCTGCTGGCACCCTCGCGGTGATCCCGAGCAAGATGGAGGTCGAGGCCGGCGATGAGATCACGGTCGACGTCTACGCCACCGACGCCGAGAACATCAACGCGCTCGGTGCGCTCGTCAACTTCAACAGCGACCAGTTCGAGTATGTCTCCGAGAGCATCGCGCAGGATGCGTCGACGGCGGGCATGGAGAACCTCTCGCGCGAGAAAGTGCAGTTCACGGATGGCCACCAGACCATCAACCTGGCCTTCGCCAACCGCGGCGACGCCAAGCTCTTCAACAGTACTGGTGTGGTCGCGAGCTTCAAACTCAAGGCTAAGACGGCCGGCAAGGTCGAGCTGCCCTCGACGTCTTGGCTCGTCGGCCCGGCGTGCGACGCGCTCGAGTTCGTGAGTGATGGCACCGTGACGATGCCCGGTGTCCCGCAGCCCACCAAGTCCGAGTACGGCCGCGACGCCTTTGATATCACGATGACCAACGACGAGCTCCCCACCGACGACGGCACCAACGTCGAGAAGCTCATCCAGCAGAAGAGCTATGACGGACTGTTCGACAACAATGAGGGCGGCAACGACTTCGAGTTCCTATGGAACTATGGGCCCAACTGGATCGACGGCAAGATGCCGACCTACGTCAAGCTGCCCGCCACGATGACGTTCGCCTTCAAGACGCCGTCGAAACTCGATAGCGTCGAGGTCGTTAACCGCAACGGTGGCAACGGCACCGTGCAGAAGATTAAGTCCGTCGTGACGTTCGAGGACGGCTCGACCCAGGAGTTCTCGGGCGGAAGCTTTGATTCCTATCAGGCTCGCTACGCCTTTGGCCTCTCTGCCGAGAACAAGGGCAAGAAGGCGACCAAGGTCGAGATCACGCCGCTTGAGGCATCGGGTGACCAGATGCTCACGCTGCGCGAGATCAACTTCAACTACACACAGGGTGTCGAGGCCATCGAGGGTGTCGAACTGGGCAAGAACCAGACCGAGTTCTTCGAGGGCGATGTGACGCTCGTCGACGCCAAGGCCACGCCCGAGAGCGCCGGCTACCCCTATGTGACGGTCGAGAGCTCCGATCCTTCTGTGGTGAGCGTCTCCGCTGTCCAGGCCGGCGATAGCGTGAGCTACTACCTGCGCGCCAACAAGGCCGGCAAGGCAACGATCACGGTGGCGTCGGTGCTCGATCCCTCCAAGACCGCATCCTATGAGGTCGAGGTCAAGGCTGGTGTCGACACCTCTGCGCTCATGGCAGCGCTTTCCAAGGCCGCGGGCTACAGCGAGTCCGTCTACACCAAGGATTCCTATGCAGCCCTCACCGCTGCGGTCGAGGCGGCTCAGAAGCTCCTCGATGGCGGCCAGGGCAGCTATAGCAAGAAGGATGTCGCAGACGCCACGGCCACGATCGAGAAGGCGATCGACGGCCTCAAGATGCGCCCCGTCGATGAGAAGAGCCTCATCAACACGCCCGAGAACCGCGAGAACGTCAAGGTGACCGGCTTCTCGAGCGAGGCCGACTATGAGGGCAGCAACGCCGTCAACGCTCTTGACGGCGATGAGCAGACGCTCTGGCACAGCGACTATGCTAATAAGACCGGTATGCCCCAGCACCTGACCGTCGACCTGGGCCGCGACTACGATCTCACCGACGTCACGTTCCTGCCGCGCCAGGACGGCGGCACGAACGGCGATATTTTTGAGGCCGAGGTGCTGGTCTCCGACACCGCCGACGGTTATGAGATGGGCACCGCCACGTCGATGGGTACGTTTACCTTCGACAACGACGGCCGCGTGCTCACCGACCGTAGCGACTGGAAGCAGATGAGCTTTGGTGCCGCGCGCGGTCGCTACGTGACCGTCAAGGTGCTCCACGCCGGCGGTGGCAGCGTTGACGCCTACTGCAGCATGGCGGAGCTCAAGTTCTACGGTACGGCCGTTCCCAATCCGGTGGTGAAGGACGACCTCACTGCCGCGATTGAAAAGGTTGATGACGAGGTTGCAGCCGGCGACCTTAAGGCCAGCGACTACACCGAGGCTTCCTGGACCGCGTTCCAGAACGCCTTGGCGAGCGCCCGCGCCATCCTGAGCGACGAGAACGCCACGCAGGACGAGGTCGACCAGGCACTCAAGGCACTCGAGAGTGCTCGCGACGCGCTTGAGAAGACTCCGGTGACCCCGGTCGAGAACCCGACCAAGAAGCAGCTCAAGGCCTTGGTCAAGCAGGCGAAGGAGACTGACACCAAGGGAAAGACGGCCGAGTCTGTCAAGGCCCTGACGGATGCCATTACCTACGCCGAGGATGTCTTGGGTGATGAGAATGCTTCCGACGCCCAGCTCCAGGCGGCCTATGGCCAGCTTAAGCTGGCCATCGAGGGCCTTAAGGATGCCGACTCCGGCAACCAGGGCGGCTCGGGCAACACCGGCGGTTCGGGCAACCAGGGTTCCGGCAACGGCTCGAACGGCGGCGGCCAGGCGGGCAAGCCCGCAGGCGACAAGGCCCAGAGCGGCAAAAAGAACGGTTCGGCGATCCCCAATACTGGCGACCAAACGGCGGCAACCGTCGCGACCATCGGTGGCCTTGGAGCCATCATCGCCGCGATCGGTGCCTTCTTCCACCGTCGTAATAAGGCTGAGTAGTCCCAGCGACAACTAAGCAAACGTGTCCGCCGCTCCGTCAAGGACGGCGGGCATTGCTTTTCAAGACTTTAGTCTGCTGGCCGCGCAGCGGCCAGCTTTAAACCACCCGCTACGCGGGTGGAGACAAACGGCTTTACAAAGCCACCCCTCCGACC